>Ga0315274_10000023_pt1 | contig 254264 bp, 237 predicted proteins | sample YL17G02_20_MG_FD_203700 | JGI IMG/M metagenome (GOLD analysis project Ga0315274, IMG submission 203700) | Sediment microbial communities from Yellowstone Lake, YNP, Wyoming, USA - YL17G02_20 | ecosystem: Environmental > Aquatic > Freshwater > Lake > Sediment | place: USA: Wyoming | collected... | reverse complement strand
CCAGAAGATGTGGTATGTCGTTGTAATGGGTGAATTCCACCATCTTAGGGTCTATCATCAGGAACTTGACCCGTCCGGCCTTGCCCGTAGCAGAAGGCTCATAAGGAGCGAGTTGATGCACACGCTTTTCCCGGATCCTGTCGTTCCGGCTATAAGCAGATGGGGCATTTTTGCAAGGTCGCCGAAAACGGGCGATCCTGAAAGGTTCTTACCCAAGCCGATGAAAAGCTTGGATGAATTGTTAGCGAATTCTTCCGTATGCGCTATCTCCCCAAGCCTCACGGAAAGCGTCGCAGGATTCGGGACCTCGATGCCGACAGCAGCCTTACCTGGTATCGGTGCTTCGATCCTCACCCCCTGGGAAGCAAGGCTAAGCGATATATCATCGGCAAGGTTAGCGATCCTGCTTACCTTCACCCCCGGATCGGGCTGGACCTCATAACGCGTCACGGCCGGCCCCTGATGCACGGCTACGACCCTTGCCCCGACACCAAATGACCTCAGGGTCTCTTCCAATGCCCTTTTCCTTATCTCGATCGTCTCTTTCATCTTTTCCGCTCTCTGCTTTTCCCGTTCTGTCGGCTGGTCAAGCAGGTCAAGAGATGGAAGCTGATACCTGCCCAGTTTTCTTGATGGCTTATGCCTTGAAAGCGGCCTTGCTTTTGGGGGGGCGATCTCGGCCCTGTCTCTTTTTTCCTCTTCCTCGAACTCCTGCTTGATAGCATTCACTTCTTTTATGACCGGCATCATCGAGGTAATTGACCTCTGGCCGTCATCCTTTATGGTCCCTTTTTTCTTTCTGCGGGACCTTCTTGTCACAAGGTAGTCCCAGAGCTTTGACAGAGAGTTCGCAAGAGCGATGTTGAATATGAGTACAAGAGAGATCATGAAGGCCATCGACAGCACTATATAAGCCCCGACATTGCCGACAGCCCCTTCAAGCCCGCTGCGTATCACGTACCCGACAACGCCGCCCGCCCCCGATGTGAAAGAAAGACCTCTTTCAAAGTACCTGTCCGAAAAAAGCTGCGCATACCCCACTATGGTAAAGAAAAGTAGCAGTGTGCCTATCACCTGATATGTCAGGAACAAGACCTGCTGTCTCAGCATGACAACAATACCAAAGAAAGCTATGAAATAAGGCAATAGGTGTATCCCTACGCCAACGGACGGATTAAGGAATTCGTCGATGAGATAATGACCCACTACTCCCGTTGAAGTCGTCATGTTTGACATGAAAATGAAGAGGGCGAGCGATATCAGGGCAATCCCGACAATGTCCTGCTTGAATCTGGCATTGGATGGTGTTTTTCTTTTTTTCCTACCTTTTCTTTTTAGCAAGCCCGGACACCCCATAAAACCCGCGCCGTTATAAATATTCGAGCGATCGCGGATTTACAATTTAAAAGTATAACATAACGGAATTCTTAGTTCAATTGAAGTGCTTGTGGACCGAGGAAAAGATGCTAGCGCAAGAGCGAACGGATAATTACCGCTGTTCCTACGGCAAAGCAATAATAGGAAAAAACGGATATTTTCTTGCGTTGTATCATATCCATGAACACCTTGATCGCAAAATAGCCGGAAATAAAAGCTGAAACAACACCAAGTATAATGGTGAAAATGCCTATACCCTTAAGGCTCAATCCCGCGATATCCTTCAACTCAAGAAGCGTTGCTCCGAACACGGCCGGTATCGAAAGAAGGAAAGAGAACCTCGCCGCCAGGGGTCTATTTAAACCTCTTAAAAGAGAAGCTGAAACAGTAGCCCCGGAACGGGAAAGGCCTGGGGCGACCGCCATTCCCTGAAATACCCCGATGACCAATGAATCCAGGACACTTGTTTCCTTTTCTGTCTTCCTTGGCTTGGATATGTTCTCGGACATCAAAAGCAAAGCGCCTGTCAGTACCAGGAAACAGCCGACCGCGAATACGGAACTGAAAAGGCTTTCAAACCAATCCTTGAACATAATCGCTATAATACCTGTCGGTATCGTACCGATTATTAGCAGGAAAGATATCCTGAAATACGGCTCACAATAAACTTCATTTATGGATCTTCTGCGCGTAATGATATTAAGCGATCCAATAAAGAACTTTTGTATCAATAAAAGGATATCCCTGAAGAAATATGTAATGACCGCTAGTAAGGTCGCGAAATGCAATGTTGTTATAAAAGCGAGATTAGATCTTATCATCAGGATGTCTGAAGCCAGGACCAGATGACCGGAGCTTGATACCGGAAGGAACTCCGTAAGGCCCTGGACGATGCCGAGAAAGATGCCGTCGAACAAGCTCAATTTACCCTCTTTGCTTTTCCCCAGTTGTCAAAAATGACGAGCAAGGGGCTGGCTATGAAGATCGAGGAATAGGTGCCGCTCACAAAGCCAATGAATAATGTCAGCGCGAAATCCTTGATGGTCGCTCCGCCGAACAATAGCAGCGCGACATTCATGAATACTACCGTTAAGACCGTATTTATTGACCTAGCGAAGGTCTGGTTGACCCCTTCATTTACGATATCTGTCAAGCTCCTCTTTGATGAACCGGGCTTCAAAAGGTTCTCCCTTATTCTGTCAAATATTACTATCGTGTCGTTTATCGAATAACCCAGTATCGTAAGTATCGCAGCTATGAAAGCTGTATCGATCGGCCTCCATAATAATGCGATCATGCCCACCGTAACAATGGCGTCATGAACAAGCGCAAGAACAGCGGCAACCGAATATTTGAACTCGAACCTGAAAGAAACATAAACGAGGATGCCCGCCGTTGCCAAAAGAAGCGCCCAGAAAGCCTGCTGTCTGAGTTCCTCCCCAATTACCGGCCCGACAGTGTCCGCCTCAAGCAGTTCAGCCTCGGGGAACTTATTGCTCATATCAAGGACGATCTTGTCCCTTTCATCGGTCGTTAGCGGTTCGGTCATTATTAAGATATCATTGCCCTCGCTCCTTTGGAGGACAGCATTTGACCTTCCGTGCGTTGCGAGAACGGCTCTGACATCACTGAGCGATATGGCCTCCTTGAACCTGAAGTTAAGGGTCGTTCCCCCGGTAAAGTCGATCCCAAAATTCATAGGGGACCCTTTTGATATTCCGTTGAATACAAGGCCTAATATCCCAACAGCCATTACAATGCCTGAGATCAAGAACCAAATCCTTGTCCTGCCCATCACGTCGAACATTTTTTCCGTCTTAACCGCCTTATCCATCTTATCCATTATTTCAGCACCATCTTGCTGTCCGCCCTAAGCACGCCGCTATCCGATGACATTTCCATCATGATCCTCGTCAGGGTGATGGCCGTGAACATTGATGCAACGATACCGACAGAGAGCGTTACGGCAAAGCCCTTTATGGTGCCTGTGCCAAGCCAGAATAGGGTCGCGGCCGCGATCAGTGTCGTAATATTTGAATCTACTATCGCAGAAAAGGCCCGCTTGAAACTTGTTTCAATTGCGAGCCTCATGCTTTTTGCAAGCCTGAGTTCTTCCTTCAGCCTTTCGAAAATTATCACGTTCGCGTCAACCGCCATGCCTATTGAAAGCAGGAATCCGGCTATACCGGGAAGCGTCAATGTCGTCCTCATGAGCCCGAGCGCGGCAACAACGATTAGACAATAGATGACCAGCGCAATATCGGCCAATAACCCCGGGAACCTGTAATAAGCTATCATGAAGATGGCGACAATTGCGAATCCTATCATACCGGCGACCTTGCTCTTATCGATAGAATCCTTTCCCAGTGTCGGCCCTATGACCTTGTTCTCTATCACCTCAACAGGAACAGGAAGCGCACCGGCCTTGAGCTTAATGACAAGGTCCTGAACCTCTTCGGCCGCAAAATCCCCTGATATCTGGGCCCTTCCGCTTGGTATCGGTTCCCTGACATTAGGAGCGGAGATTATCTTTTTATCAAGAAGTATCGCGATGGGCTTGTTCACTGACCTTGATGTGACCTCTGAGAAGGTCTTTGCTCCGGTGGAGTTGAACTCTATGTCCACTACCGGGTTCCCGTATTGATCTATGCCAGGCCATGCGCCCTTGAGGTCCGCTCCGGTAAGGACCGTCCCCTTAAGGATTATAGGCCTTTCCCTAACAAGCTGGTCGCCCCGGTATTCCTTTACCTTGTCAAGGTATGCGTTCTTTCCGTAGAATTCTTTTACCTTTGCAGGCGTCAGCACTGTTTCATCGCCGGGCGCCCATTCTGCTTCAACGAATTCAAGCATTGCCGTGTCGCCCACCATCTTGATGGCCCTGGCAGGATCCTTTATGCCGGGGAGCTCAACGATTATCTGCGCCCTTCCTTTCCTGGCTATAACGGGCTCGGTGACCCCGAGCGAGTCGATCCTGTTCCTGATCACGGCAAGGACTCCCGAAACCGAGTCCTCGCTCACTTTGACCGATGGCGTGTCCTTTGCTTCAAGCACCAGGCGCGTGCCGCCCTGAAGGTCAAGGCCAAGCGTGATCGGCATATTAATGATGATGAAGATGCAAACGCCGATTATCGCCGCTATTATCAGGAACCTTAATTGATTTATGCTTTTCATAAAAAACAGAGGGATTATATCATACTTTTTGGCTTTATATCAGCAGATGTTTATTGCCCAGGTACACCCTCCTCAAACCGGCCTTCTTCGCGGCCCTCAGGCATTCTTCGGCAAGCTTTCTTGATGTCGGCGGAAGGTCATACATATAGAATTGGGGATAAAAGGCGAGCAGGCAGTAAGGTATCTCGCGGTCTATCTTTGCTATGAACTTTGCGATGTCTTGCACTTCCCTGACATCGATATAGCCTGGCACCAGTAGAGTGGATGCCACAAGAAGCGGCGGTTCCCGGCGCTTCTTGCCAAGTGATGCGATCAGTTTGAAATTGTTCAGCGTCCATTTATTCGATATCCCGGTCAGGGCATAGTGAAGGTTATTGTTGTACGCCTTAAGGTCTATCTTGACCGTGCCTCCTGACAAGAGCGCGATCTCAGTGAATTCCCTGGCGATGCTCTCGCTCATTGCGCCGTTGGTCTCAAAGCAGATCCTCAGGATCCGGCCTTTGCTCCTTTCAAGCGCGAGCCTTGCCACCTTTATCGCGTGGAAGATCTGCGGCGTCGGGTCCCCGCCGAAGAAGCATATGCAGGATGTTTTTTCGTCAACTTTGGAGGCGAGCTCTTCGGCCGTTACTATGTGGGGCTGCGTCAGGTAATCCCGAAAATGCCAGTTCTGGCAGAAAAGGCAGTCGAAGGAACACGCTCCGTAAAACACCGCAAGGCTTTTATGCCCGGACTCAGGCCCTCTCTTGTATGCAAAATCGGGGAATCCCGATCCCGTGCATCCCGCGCAAACTACATCAGCAACGCAATTGGTCGGCAGGTTCTCAAAATAATAATTCAATGTTGCGCCGCCAAAGTCTACGATCTTCCCGCCCTCATTCTTCCTTACGCCGCAATATCCGTACTTCCCTTTTCCTATCCTGCATTGGTTGATGCATATCGGACAGGGTATCCCGTCCTTGTCCTTTGGCGGACTGACCGGAAGCCTGTGCTCTTCGCGGCACCGCTTGTGCGTTCCATTGATTATCTTTTTAACGTGGCCAAAATGATCCCTTATGCAGTCCGCGCACAGACCCAGTTCCTTTGATATCGCCTCAAAATACTTGCCGCAGTGAACGCATTTGCCTTCCATATGCTCGAAATATTATCACCTAAAAAGTGAAATTTCATTAAGTATTTGACGAGATATAGATGGTTATTTTATATCATAAGGAGAAAATAATATGTCAGGTTCAACGGGTGTCAGTGTTGTAAGTTCTTTACTATGCTTGATAAAACTGGTGGAGCCGGGTGCTGCAATAAATTCAAGGCTTGTAGGCCTTCAAAGGATATTCCCTGACGTTGGAGCACTGTTAACAGCAGCTACCGTAGCAAAGCTTGATTCTGAGATCTATATCCCTTCTCGTCATCAACCTGATGTCACCTATAAGTTGGATGCATATATTGAAGCTGTCCACGCGGACAGATGGGAGGGAAAGGTATTTGACAGCATGGATAATGACGGCCTTGTTCCCTGCATGCTCAAGGTTTCGTTCAAACCCGGCGAAGAACCGAAAAGATTGCACTTGCTCGCGGAAAAGGGCCTTATTGAGACCCTCCAAAATGAATTTGTAAGATCAAAGGGCAAAAGGGTCATATGCTTCTTGATATACAGGGGAAAGCTTGCTCGCTTTATATTCCACGGCTTCATAGCATCTCATCATGACTATGAGCCGGAACCTCAAGAGTTGCCTGATAAATTAAGATTTTTACCGGATCATATAAATCTGACCGAAAGGCCCTAGTTTTGTCTATTCTTTATTAAGGAGGGTTGGTTATGGCTGATTATTTAGGAATGTCACGTCCCAATGCTTCTGCCCCGGTGGCGGTAATACCGATGCTTGACGGAGCACATTTATCACATGTATCGACGAAGGGGGTAAGCGAAGCCCTATCGTGGTTCTCTGACCGTGTCCCGATCCACGTTGACGCGGCGACCGCGCTAAAAGAAGTGAGGCTCTCGCCCATGCGAGCGGCCATCATGAAGGAGATAAGGGACCTGAACGTTGATGAAGGCGATATCCACATAATGGCAATAAGGGACTTCCTGTCCTCAGAAACATCAACATCTGTCGGTCTGCCTGACGTTGTTACTGCAATGGAATTCAATGCAATGACCGGCAGCCGCATAGTGTCCGTGCCGGCAATCTTTAAAAAGGATTCTGTCCCTTCGGGAAAAATCCGGACCCGTTTTCTTGTCGCAGGTAAATGGTGGGATGTCCCCATGATAGGGATATCTGAACGCCTGTCCGTGACGCTTCCGGCCCCGCGCGGTACCGCCGGCTACACAAAGGCAATAGCTAAACTTGTAAATACGGCTGATCAATATGAATCGGAGATAACCGTTAGAAGGGCGGACGGAACAGGGCACGTTATGAGCGCGAAAAGCATGCTCGGAGTCCTTTCCCTTGCCATTGCGCCGGGCGAACTTATTACGATCGATGCGGAAGGTCCTGACGCAAAGAAGGCTATCACTGTCTTGACCAGAAGGATTAATGCTCTGGGAAGAAAATCAAAGAAGGCCTGATCGTTGCATCAACTGGATCCCAGATAATTCTCGACAGACCTGTCATATGTCCTCTCCTGCGCGTCAGAAAAATAACAGGCCGGCAGCTCCCCCCGCTTTCTGTGATATTCGATACAATCGCAGCATATCCCTTTTCTTTCGCAGGGATAGGTACAATTGCACCTTTTCTTGTTCCTGCCGACGTTGCACTCCATACCCTACCCTCCCTTTGTGTATCCCGATCCCTTTATGACCGTGGCCTCCAGGTAAGCCGAAAGGAACAATATTGGAATACATACGATCAGATATGACCGCAGTTTTAACATGAGCAGATTGATGATATATATAAACGTGTAATTTGACTGTACTGATATCGCCAGCGACATCCCCATGCCGAGCGCAAGGGAAAAAGCGATAACCTCAAGTATAAGTACAAGTGTCGAAAAAAGCATTATTTTGAGCATACTTGATGGCCTCGTGTCTTTTGTAGGCTCAATACCTTTCATGGCTTGCGGCTGAGGCACAAAAAACGTCATCCCTATGTTCATGCCGGTCAAGAATGCTATCAAGAAAGGCGGTATGACGAATATCCCCGACGATAGATATAATCCTATTGATATCGAATTGAACAGGAATATGAACAGGAATATCCTTATAAAGCTTGCCCTCGGGCTTATTATTACCGATATCAATTTAATGAACCATTGCGGGAACGCCTTGAATATTTTGATATCAAAAAAGTCGACCATGAGAGAAGAACAAAAGCCGATAAAGAACAGGAGCATTGCGAACCAGCCAAAGTAGAAGTTATCTTTGATGATATTTAGAACATCAGTGAGCATATGTGTCATATTCTATATTATTTTGGATGCATTATCCAAATTTCCAATGTCCCTGCCTGCCGGTTTACCTGTCTGCCCTGCCTGCCGGCAGGCAGGCGACAGGCAGGCCCGCCGAAGGAGGGCAGGCAGGCAATTACCAATTTCCAAACAATATCCAATTGGGAATTGAATGATTGGGAATTAATTGGTCCCGCCTCAATATATATTATATATTGTTGCCTGCCCGTCCGGCAGGCGGGCGGGATCCCGCTTCGCGGGAATATTGGTCATTGGTAATTGGTCATTATTTGTTTCTTGGTTCTTGGTTATTTTTATAGTTTGTCTTCAGTGATATCTTTCCTTATCTTCGCCATCATTCTTATGTAATATCGTAGATTGTGTATCGTAAGGAGCATCGCGGATAGCATCTCCTTGGCCATGAAAAGATGGCGCAGGTACGCCCTGGTGAAGTTCCTGCAGGTATAGCAGTCGCAATCCTTGTCAAGTGTAGTGAAATCCTTCTCGAACTGGGAGTTCCTGATTATCGATTTACCTTCCTTTGTAAGGAAAGCTCCGTGCCTTGCAAGCCGAGTAGGGAGAACGCAATCGAACAGATCGATCCCGTGTTTCACCGCATCGGTAATGTCTTCAGGAAAGCCAACACCCATTAAATGCTTTGGCTTTTCGTATTCAAGGTTATCAGCAGAGATCTCCAGCATTTCAAGCATCAATTCATGCGGCTCCCCCACCGAAAGCCCCCCGATCCCGTATCCGGGAAAATCGAGTGAGCGGATCTCTTCGGCAGATCGCTCTCTCAGATCCTTATGCATGCCACCCTGTGTTATACCGAACAGGACCTGATCGAAATTTGAGTTATGAGATCTGAACGCTTTAATGCTCCTCTCAGCCCATCTTGTCGTCCTATCAGCGGCATCTTTCACCTTTGATTTATCGCAATGATAGTGTATGCATTCATCTAGGGGCATGATTATATCGGAGCCGAACACCTTTTGGATCTCTATGACCTTCTCGGGAGTTATCATGTGTTCGGAGCCGTCAACGTGCGAGCAGAAAAGCGCTCCTTCGTCATCCATTTTTCTCAGCCTGCTCAGGCTGAATATCTGATAGCCTCCGCTGTCGGTAAGTATAGGTCCTTTCCAGTTGATGAACTTATGCAGGCCTCCCGCCGCCCTGATGACATCGATCCCCGGCCTAAGGTAAAGATGATATGTGTTACAAAGGATGATCTCGGTGCCGACCTCGATCAGGATCCTCGGGGATGCCGCCTTAACGGTCCCCTGCGTGCCGACCGGAAGGAATGCGGGTGTATCGATAGCGCCGTGGTAAGTAACGATCTTTCCCACGCGCGCCTTTGATCTTTTACTTTTCTTTGATATATCGAACTTGAAGGTCATGACGCCACATTATACAGAATAGCGGTTATATTTCCAATAATGTTGATTTTCCCTTTTATATAAACTAATATAATCAATGCAAGTTTGCTATGCCTATAATACGAATATAATGATGGAGCAAAGCTTACTATGTCTCCTTTTATAACAAAAACATATGCCTTTATCAAAGCGATCAGCTACATTACTGCAATACTCATTTTTTTAGTAATAGCGTCAGAAGCATCGTATGCAAGTAGTATTTCAATAATAGATGTCCAACCGCAAATCAATGGTTATATAAAATCAAGAACAATTACGGTCACTGTTCATTATGAAAGTGTTTTATTTCTGAGGGGGTTTATCAATATCTATTCGAGTACGTTAAGTTTGGGCCATGCTGAAATTACTCCTTCAGACGGTTTGTCAGGCAACAGGTCTTTTACTTCAACCCTCCCACTAGATGGCACGTTCGTTATCACCGCAACCCTCTCAGATGACAATGGTCGTACGTCCACATCCGTAACAAAGACTGTTGATTCCACCCCTCCCCCCGTCCCTACAGGCCTTCAATATACGTTTTCCGGGGGCGGCGTGAACCTTTCCTGGAACACGTCAACAGACACCTTGAGCGGGACCTTGTTTTATAAGGTCTATAAGAACGGCAATCCATTGGCGCAAACCAATGCTATAAGCCATATGGATACGATCGTCGAGGGTGTTCATAAATATAAGGTTTCAGCCATAGACAGGGGCGGGAATGAAAGCGCACCCTGCCAGGAGATAACCGTTCTGGTTGACACCCAGCCTCCCTCCACTCCCACAAACTTGAGTGCTGTTTCACCGTGTTATGCTGGCCCTGAGCTTTTCTGGGATACCTCCACCGACCCGAGCGGGATCAAAAGCTACAGGGTATACAGGGGCGGCTACATTGCTGAGGTGGCGGGTACAAGCACAAGCTTTATTGACAACGCCTCTGACGGGACCTATACATACCAGGTTTCCGCCATTGACAATACGGACCGCGTAAGCGGATTGTCGAACACGATCTCTGTCGTCGTTGACAGTTCGCTTTTTTATCCTCCCAAGAACCTCAGGTCCAATTCACCGTGCAGTTCCGGTCCAATAATCACATGGGAGGCATCCACCGATCCGACGAAGATACAATATTACAGCCTTTTCAGGCTCGGCAGATATATTGGGCAGGTGACAGGAACAACCTATACTGACAATGCTGACGAAGGAACACATACTTACACGGTCGCCGCAGTCCACATTTCGGGAAAGGTCAGCAACATGTCAAATCAGATAACCGTGAAGGTGGACAAGTCTCCCCCTTCGGCTCCTTCAAATTTGACAGCCCAGTCCCCGATAAAGACAGCTCCGGCGCTTTCCTGGGATATAGCATCGGATGGCTCAGGAAGCGGGATCCAGTATTACAAGGTCTATAGGGATGGAGTAAATATTGCCCAGCCAAATACTACAAGTTATACGGATAACATGACTGACGGCACATATAAGTACAAGGTCACGGCTGTCGACAATGTAGGATGGGAAAGCGGTTTCTCTAATGAGAAAACTGTGGTCGTTGATAATACGAGCTCCAATACTACGATCTCTTTGGCAGGAACAAGCGGTTTGAACGACTGGTACACGAGCGGCGCTCTCACTGTCTCTTTCAGCTCGGCCGATCCGCAGGCAACGATAAATTATACGATGACCCTTCAGAGTGGTGTGAAATCCCAGGGAACATATTCGGCGCCTTTGAACCTCAACCTGCCGGACGGTATCCATTTGATGCAATACTATTCCACTGACCTTGCCGGCAACGTTGAGCCGACTCAATCGCGTCAGATAAAGATCGACAAAACACCGCCGTCCATCGATAAATTCGAGGTTGCAGGCGGCACGACCGTGATTTCGGCAACAATAAAGATCAACCTAAGTTTGTCAGACACCCCATCCGGTCTTGATAAGCTCTATGTTAGGGATGATTCCAATCCATGGAAGGAGTACCCGGTCACCAGCACTTCGATAGATTTCGGCTTGACGCTGAAAAACTATGATGCGGAGAAGTCCGCTGTTACAGCAATGAATACGGCATTGACCGCCCGCCAAAATGAGTATAACTATGCTTCTTTCAAATATAACGAAAAAATATTACGTATCGTTGTATCTGGCCATATGGTATCCGCTAAAGAAGCAATAGATAACAACCTGTTGAACCAACTGTCATCGGGGGATAAGAATCAAGCGCTTTATCTGCGGGATCAATTATTAACAGCTCAGATGCAACTCAACATGGCACAAACCGCTTACGATAGCATGGTTACGATCTTCAACACCACGCCGCCAACTACAAAAAGCATATCGATAAGGATCATTGACAAAGCGGGCAATATATCGGAACAGACGGTTGCTTTAACACTGGATCTTAAGCCGACCTTCACGGATGTTAAGGTCGACGGTAAAAGCATGATTAACATGCTCCAGGCCGCGTCAACAAGGACGCCAAGGATCGACGCGGTTTTGGTCAACGCGTACAAGATCGATGAGGGCACGATAAAGATGACCGTTGACGGCAAGACCCTTGATAAAACCAGCGGTCTTAGTGTCAATCCGCTTCCGGGCCAGGTTAACACGTTCCTGCTCTCTTACTCCGTTCCTGAAACTTTAAGCAGCGGCTCGCACGAGGTCGAGCTCTCGGCAACAGACGTCTATAATAACGCCGGCACCTGGGCATCGATCTTTTACGGTGAAAAGGTGGCTTTATCGGTAACCACTGGACCCAGAACAGTGCCAAATCCTTTCAAACCGCGTCATGGAGAGAGCACCGTCATCGAATACGGGCTTTCCGATAATATGGATATTAAGATCATCATATTCGATATAACAGGCAAAACCGTCTGGCAGAAGAACTGCCCATCCATGTTGCCGGGCGGCCAGCTGGGCCCTAATACAGTATCTTGGGACGGGAAAACGGACTTCGGGACTGTCGCACCGAATGGTGTGTATGTATACTTCATCACTTCACACGGTCAGACACTCGCAAAAAGCCAGGTAAGCATTTTAGATTAACTACGATTCATTGTTTTTGCCTTCATATCAATAAAAATTTAAACACTATTTCATAGACTTTCCGCAAGTTTATCCCCCTTTAAGCCGATATATATATATAAAGGCTAATAAAGAAGTCGTATTTTATTTCATAGGGGGAGATAAATTGAGAAGTGCCTGGTCAAGATACGGAATATTAACAGCAATAATTATTGGCGTGCTGCTAAGCTCAGCTTTCGCAAGCGACCTGAAATCAACTATTGATATCACAAAGGTAGGCAAAGGCGCAAGGCCGATAGCCCTTGGAGGCGCATATACCGCGCTTGCCGGCGATACCTCGGCGATCTTCACGAATCCGGCAGGCCTCGGCATTCAGGACAAGCTGAGCATAACAAGCATGAACACACAGCTTATGGGCTGCGTTGATTACAAACTGATTGGCGGCTCTTACCCTACCCCTTATGGAACAGTGGCAATTGGATACGTTGATGCCTCAACGCCCGCAGGGAACCATACTTACATTTCAGGGGGCGTCACGGTCGAGGCGGGAGCAATGTACTACTCAAACCGCATGATCATTGTTTCCTACGGCGGAAAGATGTCGAACCTGATCCCTCTTGATATTCCTGTACTAAAAAATATAGCCATCGGCGCTAATGTTAAGCTTTTCTCACAGGGATTCTCCGGCGATCTTTCAGGGGCTCCGTCAGCATCTGGATCGGATATTGACTTCGGACTTATATACAAGGTCTCCGATTGTTTATCGATAGGCGGAGTTCTGCAGAACCTTTCAAAATCCAGTGACGGAGAGATGAGCTGGTCAACCGGTGAAAAGGAAGAAATAGCAGGCATCAATAAGATCGGCGCTGTCTGCAACCTGAACAAGAACTTGAGGACAACGGTCGACATCGACTTCATGCAGGGCAATACACCCATGATATTCCACGGCGGCATTGAATGGGACGTCATGGATTATCTGGCACTAAGGGGCGGGATCGATCAGAACTATGAATCTGTCAGCGAAGGCAATGCCGGCATCACTACCGACCTTTCCGGGGGAGTTGGCATTAACCTGGGTGAGTTCAGGTTCGATTATGCGTACCACAACAACCAGGCCATGCCGGAGAATTCTACCCACTATTTCTCGATCTCATACTTCCTTGATCCTAAAGTATTATCCGCCAAAAGAGATATCAATAAAGAGCAGGAGCCCGATGATCCGTACAGCAAGCTGATCAAAGAAGAAAACAAGAAAACAGTAAAAGAAGAAAAGATCGAAAGCCCGTTCGCTGCTCAGATCAATAAGGCCAACAAGCAGACCCCTAAAGAGGAAAAGGTCAATGACCCGTACGGTCAGCAAATGGCACAAATTGAAAAACTTTCGGCCGGCGATGTAAAAGCCGATAATCCTTACAGCAAGCAGATAAATGAAGCTGAAAAACAAAAAGTTGAAAGCCAGGACGAATCTGCCGATGATTATTATTCAAATCTTGACGAGGAACAAAAAGACGCCGAGGACTACTATACCAAGCTTTTGAACGGCGAATTAGAATAACGAATAAACATTCTCTTAATGGAAGCATGCGAAGCGAATGGCGCATATCCCCTTTAATTAAGCAAATGAAATATTGAACAGTTGAAATTTGACATTTAATTAATTAACTTGACTTATCATTCTTGTCAGAAATTGGCATGAAAATTGCACGTAAATTACCTTGAAATGACTTTCCTGTTCGAAAACTTGGATGCATATAGGATTTCTCTACAATTTGTCGAAGAAATCTACAATATCACATATAATTCAGACGGTCACAGGTATTATAAGCTTTATTCCCAGTTGACGGGTGCTTCCTTATCTGTCCTACTGAATATCGCCGAGTCCAATGGCAGATGTCATAGGCGTGAAATGAGACACTTCTACTATATCGCAAGGGGGTCCCTGTGTGAATGTATCCCTTTGATAGAACTATGTAGAAGGTTCAAAATCATTAATGAGGAATCTTTCAGTAAGCTCTATAAGAAAGCTGAGGACATCGGTCGCATTTTGTCGGGTTTGATCAAAACAGTAAAAGAAAGGTCAGAATACTAGTTTTTCAACTGCTCAACTATCAACTGTTCAACTTTCAAACGATCAACATCGCATCCCCGAAGCTGAAGAACCTGTATCTCTTTCGAATTGCCTGCGTATAAGCCTTCTTGATCAAGTCTTGACCGGCAAAAGCTGACACAAGCACGATCAATGTCGATCTTGGCAAATGGAAGTTCGTTATCATTGCGTCAACGATCTTGAATTCATGGCCGGGTCTTATGAATAAAGATGTCTCACCCTTTGTTCTTGCGCCTTTTGCCAGTGATTCGAGCAGCCTTACAACGGTTGTCCCGACCGCAACGATCCTCCTGCCCTCTATTTTTGCCCGCATGATCCTTTTGATAACGTTCCTATCAACCTTATATTCTTCACTGTGCATTTTATGGTCATCAATATATTCCGTTTTGACCGGCTGGAACGTGCCAAGACCCGTATGGAGCGTGATATATTCTATCTGCACGCCGTTCCCTTTGAGATTATCCAGCAGGCTTTTTGTGAAATGAAGCCCTGCCGTCGGCGCCGCTGTGGCACCTTTGGCGGATGCATATACCGTCTGGTATCTTTTTGCAAGCTTGCCCGCATCTTTTCCGTGCCGCGAATCCCGAATATAAGGCGGCAGAGGTATAACGCCCTTCTTTTTCAAAATATTCTCAAAATCCCCTTTATACTTGAACATAAGAAGGTTCTTCCCGTCGGGAGCAACACCTAAATTCCTTGCCGAAAGGATCTTGCCGAACCTTACTATCGTACCGACCTTTAGCCTTTTAGCCGGCCTGGCCAGGACCTCCCAGACCCTGCCTTTAACCTTCCTGTGCAAAAACACCTCGATCCTTGCGCCACCACCCTGCCCCGATGAATTCCTCTTCGGGGCTACTTTTATCCCGTAAAGCCTGGCAGGTATTACCATCGTATCGTTCAAAACAAGCACATCCGAAGGATTTAAATAGCTGGCTATGTCTGTGAATGTCCTGTTGTTTATCCTGCCTGTGCGCCTATCCAGCACCATCAGCCTTGATAGGTCGCGTTCCTTGGCCGGTCGTTGTGCTATAAGCTCCTCCGGAAGAGGATAATCGAAGTCTGATGTTTTAAGCTGCGGAAGCATTACCTTCTGGCGATAATGTTGAACAGCAATGTCAATAGAATGCTCAGGATGATCATTGTGACCAGGGGAAAGTAAACTACCAGGCCTTCTCGCCTTATTATGATGTCACCCGGGAGTCTGCCGAACCACGGTATCTTGCCCAGCATAAAGAAAAGGCTCCCTATCACGATAAGGACCACCCCAAAAAATATTAATGACCTTCCTATGCTGTCTATGCTTAACATATTAATTTAAAATGAACCTGAACGGGACTTCCAGCCACGAGGTTATCGGTCCGGCGCCCCTTGCGGCCGGAGAGAACTTCCACTCGGACAATGCGGACATTGCCGCGTCATCAAGAGCAATGCTACCTGAAGACCGTGTTATTTGAGCCCTTAAAAGCTCCCCCTTCTCATTGATCAGCGCCCTTAGAACGACGGTACCTTCTATACCTTTCATCCTTGCTTCGGCCGGATAAATGGGCGCTGCTCTATACACGGCCTTGGGCGGCACAATAGGCAACGGCGCGAGAGTTGTTTCCGGACCTGACGCTTCTGCCGCCGCTTTTCCCTTTACGGATGTCCTTGCCGGTGCAGAAACCAAGGGTTTTACAATAATTGCCGGCTCCTCAAATACAAGGTCTGCTCCGGTCACTGTTCCGGATATCCTTGGCATAACAAGCACAGCGTAAGCGCTTAACGAGATCAGCAGCGCCAGGATCCCTAACGTAGGTAATGAAAGACTTTTTACTTTTAACATGATGATATCCTCCTATATTCCGTATTTTATACCAAAATAGTAGATCCTGCCAGGCATAGGATAATTGAAAGTGTCCTCATATATCTCATTGAAGATATTTTCGGCACCGATATAATAAGAAATGTCCCCTTCACTTTTTTCGTACTTACCATCAATTACGGAATAGGCCGGCACGATCTTTGTGTTGGACTCATTATCATATCGTTCGCCCACATAACGGACAATGCAGGAGGTTGAATTACCGAGCTCATCACTGTAATCAAATCTGATGTTGCAGCGGTCTTTGGGTTTATATGGCAGATACTTGCCGCTTTCCGAGTTCATCGCCTGCTGAAGCGTATAATTGCAGGAGGTCCTGAAAGATGAGTTTACTTGATACGTCATCTCAAGCTCTATCCCGCTTGAATCAGACCTTCCAATGTTCTGGGCCTCCCAAGTCATCCATATCCCCGAAACATCCACCCACTGGATGAGGTTGTCTGTCTGGTTGGCGTATATGCTCGCATTTACGGCTATGCTCTCACCTATGCGGTTATCCAATCCAAATTCAATGCTCCTTGATTTCTCCGGCTTAAGAACAGTGCTTCCCTTCATCACCATGCCCCACACAGGATCAACCGAATACCAGTAGAGATCGTTTAATGTCGGGGCCCTGAATGACTCCCCATAAACGATCCTTACCTTTGTGTCAGTGTTCAAAGCGTAGAGCATGCCGATCCTTGGATTTATGTTAGAGCCGTAAACAGAATGCGAATCCATCCTTGCTCCGTAATTGATCTTCATGTCCTGCCTGATGATTTGCTCATCTTCGACGAAAACCGCTCCATTTTCAACTGACCTGTTCCCCGCATAAGTGCTTTGACAATCGTCGCGTCTGAGATCTAAACCACAGGTGATCTCATGAGCCTCCGCCACGCTGATGTTACCCTGTAAATCCAGGCCGCCCGAAAAGCTGTTGTAGTTCTCTTTGGGGGCCACACCGGGATCAAAATCGACCAGTTCATACTTTTGCACATAGAACAATTTTGCTTGTAGGCTGCTATCATCAAACTTTATTTCCCACGACATAACGGCCTCGTCGTTGCTGTCCGTCTGTCTTGCCGAAGCATAAGGATATACGGTAGATCCCGGGATGCCCTTGTCCGATCTGTACGCTCTGCAAAGCAATGAGGATTCACCCGCGTAAAGCCCGAACCTGATTTTTGTTGAAATGCTGACTGAATTATAGTCGCTGTTCTGCCTGTAGCCGGGTGATGCATCCTGGTCTAACGTAAGCATGTAGTTGTCATTCGAATATGAAATACCCAGCTTTTCCGTTCCGATCTCCATCAGCTTTGCATTGTATGCCAGCTTACTATCCTTCCCCGGCTTTTTAGTGATTATGTTTATTACCCCTCCGACCGCATCGGCCCCATAAAGGGACGATACGGGGCCCCTTACCACCTCGATCCTTTCAACATCATTTAAGAGGATATCCCCGCTATCAACCCCTCCAAGCAGCGGAGAATTAAGCTTTATCCCGTCAATAAGCACAAGCACCTGCTGATAAGATGACCCCCTTAAAGAAAGTGAGCATTCCGAACCAATGAATCCTTTATTCTTGGAATATATGCCGTATTCGCCCTTTAAGATGTCGCCGATGTTCTTGCTTTGTGAGGACCTGATCTCATCGCTCGTTATCACTGTTATGTTGAACGCGGATTCCGATGCCAGCTCAAGCCGTCTTGAAGCTGTAACAACCACTCCGTCATCATAAAAGACCGGTAGCTCTTGCGCGAATGCTAACAAACGAATGAAAAATATAGATATTACTGTGCAGTATAGAAGGCGTTCATAATTAAACATCCCGGTAAACCCCATTCCATATAAGGCTTCCGGGATAGCCCGAATTGAACTAATTTTTTCTTGCAAGGCAGGTCTAAAACCTGCTGACTCACTAACCCTCTCCCGTTGAGCAGCTTGCAATACGGATTCTATATATCCAAAGCCAGCTTGTAAAGCTTATTCTTGGGAACTTTACCGTGATCCGAAGCTATCTTTACGGCGTCTTTTCTTGACATTCCCGACCTCATCAGGGTCGCGACCAATGCTTTCAGTTCTTCCGGATTTTTTTCCTTTTCTTCGGACATGCCTTCTATCACTATAACGAACTCGCCTTTTGGCTTGGATCTTGAATACTTATCGATCAACTCCGTTATCCTGCCCCTTGAGAACTCCTCGAATTTCTTTGTCAATTCCCTTGCTACACATATATACCTGTCGCCAAGATGGTCGTTGATATCATTGAGTGTCTTTACAATCCTGTGAGGCGCCTCGTAAATCACGATTGTTCGGGTCTCGGATCTCAACTGTTCTAACCTGTCCCTTCTTTCCCCTCCGCTTGCCGGAAGAAATCCCTCGAACACGAACCTGTCCGTATTCATGCCGCTCGCGGACAATGCAACAAGCAAAGCTGATGTATTTGGTATCGGCACTACACTTATATCGTTCTTTATCGCCTCAGAAATAAGCTCGTATCCGGGATCTGAAATGCCAGGCATGCCCGCGTCCGAAACAAGCGCAATATCCTTTCCGCTTTTAATGATGGAAATTATCTGTTTTGTTTTTTCCTTTATATTGAACTTGTGATAGGAGGTGAGAGGCGTCTTTATTGAATACCTATCCAAGAGGATCCTGGTATGCCTGGTGTCCTCAGCCGCGATAATGTCCGCTTTTTTCAATATATCAAGGGCTCTAAGAGTGATATCCTCGAGGTTCCCGATCGGAGTTCCTACAATATATAGCGTAGCCATTTTGAAGGGATATTATTCTCTCTTTGTCGTCAGCGACTCCAGGTTGACCTTTCCTTTATAAACCGCACCCTCGTCCACAATTATCTTATCGCAGGTTATGTCGCCAAAGACCTTGCCGGTCTTCGTTACCTCAAGTCCGCCGTTGGCGATGATATTGCCGTCAACATCGCCGGAAACGATCACCCTTGCGCCGGTAACGTTCCCCTGGACCTTGCTCCCCTCTCCCACAATAACGTCCCCTTGAGCTGAAAGCGTGCCCTCAAAAAATCCTCCTATCCTCACAGAACCCTTTGTCGAGAATTCCCCTTTTATATGAGTGTCCTCCCCGACGATCGAGTTCACCCCCACATAATCAGCGGTCCTTTTCTTCGGCCCAAAAATCGACATACTAAAACACCTCTTCTTTTTAAGTTAAGGAAATTAAGACAGGTTTTACCAAACCTTGTTCGCAGTAAAAATATCCAGATTCAGATATTTTACGGGGTTTATAGCAAATCCATCTTTCCTTATTTCATAATGAACATGCGGTCCTGTGGCAAATCCGGTGGACCCGACATTGGCAACAACCTGCCCCTTCACGACACGGTTCCCTACTGATACAAGGATCTTTGAGCAATGCCCGTACATCGATTTGACCCCATACCCATGGTCAATAATGACGGTCTTGCCGTATCCGCCTCGCCATCCCGCCTGTACCACCACTCCGTTGGCAGTAGTCCTTACCGGAGTTCCGTACCATGCGGCAATGTCTATGCCTCCATGGAATCCGCTCCAGGGAAGGTACCTGTAACCGAATCCCGAAATTATCCTCCCGTAGATCGGCCATATTGAAGGCGTTATGGCAAAACGTGTCCTTAAATACTTGACCGTTCTCATTAGCGCCTTCAAGCTTTCTCTTTCTTTCTCGACTTTTTCGCTGACATACGTCAGTTCATTGGTTATCTTATCAATCTTTAGCTTTGAGCCCCTGTCCGCTATCATCACATTCCTGTTCACCGGCTTTAACATGGAGGTTATTTGATCATTATCCTTCATCTTAAGCCCGAGGAGCTTACGCAGCTGGGTATCCCTGCTCACCAGTTCTTCCATTGCCTTCTTCAATTGGTTTGTTTCAGCGGTAAAGTAACTTATGATCTGCTTCTGTTCTTCGGTCGTAGAGACCATCGCATTATAGTGTATCAGCCTTCTTGACAGCGCTGCGGAATAAATGAACGAGGACGCAACGAATGCCGAAGAAACAAGTACAACACCTAATATGGAATAAATGAGCCAGTTCCTAAGTTTGAAGTTCACGATCCCCTTTGAGGAATCGTGAGGCACTATAACAAACGTCGTAAAACGAACTTCTTTAAGCCTTTTTGGAAGCACTTAATATCTCCTTATTATATAGGGAAAATAATAACAAAAATCTGTTCCTTAGTCAATATGGTTGGAAAATAACAAAAAAATCGGGGCGGCGGTCCTCCTCCGCTAAAGCTACGGCGGACAACAACCCTCGAGTAACTCTTACCATAATATTCATCCACCAGCCGAAGTCCGCAGGACGAAGGCTGGTCGGGGCGGCCCGCCAGAGGCGGGCAGGCGGGATTTTCCCATCGGGACCCCTCAACATTTTGAATATATACAGAAGAGGGGATACCCACGACCCAATTATACGAAATGCTAAGATTTCCTTATCATATCGGGGCGGCGGGATTTGAACCCACGACCTCTCGCACCCCAAGCGAGCGCCTTAGACCAAGCTGGGCCACGCCCCGATAACATGCGACACATTAATTTACTTCAAGGCCATCCGTCTATTAGACCAAGTCCCGCTTCTTAATATATATTTTAAAGGTGTTGCGGGATTCCGACCTTTGGTCGGAACTGGCCACGCCCCGACTCACTTCGCCATGAACCATGCGCAAGCTTAGGTTCACGGCTTCGTTCGCAATGACCAAATCAAAATTTCCAATAACCAATTTATTAACTGCTCTGCGTTTGCTTAGATAATTGAGTAAAGGAAATTAAATAATTTTTTCGCTCTTAAATAACTTCTTTATGGAGTCCAATGCTTTCTTTTCCTGTCCCCATATGATCCTGACCGTATCCTGCCTGTGGGTATACAACGCCAGCAAGAAGCACGCTATGCCGAAAAGAACATAAATCTTGGACATGTCCCAAAAATACATCATTATCGGTAAAAGAGCCGTTGAAAGCAAGCTGGCCGCCACAAAATAATTGGTCAGAAAAACGAAAACTAACCAGCTAAGGAATATCACTAACATCAGGTTCGTGTTGATCGCAAATATGACACCTGTCGTTGTTGCGATGCCCTTTCCGCCTGAAAAATTGAGGAATATCGAAAAATCATGCCCTAATATCGCTGCGATACCGGTAAGCGCCATAGAAAGTTCCGTTCCAATATAGTTCCTCGCGAGAAGGACCGGCACCACTCCCTTTAACACGTCAATAATATAGACTATGATGCCGATCATTGGGCCAACAACAAGGCCGACGTTCGTTGCTCCGACATTTCCCGTGCCGAATTTCCTGACATCAATCCCCTTTTTCAGCTTTCCTGCGAGATATGCCGTTGGTATAGAACCGATCGTGTAAGCGAGAATAACAAGAACTATCAATCTTAATATGATCATTTGCCCAGATTGAATTCCTTGTGGAGCACTTCCATTGCCTTTTTAGCGTGCTGTGCTTTTACTACGCATGATATCTTTATTTCTGACGTGCTTATCATCTCTATGTTTATGCCGTTCTTACCAAGTACATCGAACATAACGCCCGCGACACCGGGTTTTGAGATCATCCCGACTCCAACTATGGACACTTTCGCGACATCAGGATCGGAGACGACGCCTTCAGCCCTAAGGTCTTCCGCTACCTTTTTTGTGACTTCCACGGCCTTTCTTATTTCGGTCTTGTTGACGGTAAATGCCAGGTCGGCATACGAGCCGGCGGAGTGGATGCTCTGTATTATCATATCTACGCTTATTTTCTCGTCCCCAAGAGCCTTAAAAAGCTTTGCGGCTATTCCGGGTTTGTCGGGGACCTTAAGTATCCCGACCTTGGCAACATTCGAATCTATCGCTATCCCTGATACAACGTCTTTTTTCTCCATTTCCTTGACCTCCTTTATCAATGTTCCTTCCTCTTCGGTTATGCTTGAGCGAAGATGGATGACCAATCCGTAGTTCTTCGCGCATTCAATTGACCTTGGGTGAAGCACTTGCGCCCCAAGGCTTGCAAGCTCCAGCATCTCTTCATAAGAGATAAAGGGCAGCTTTTTTGCATCGCTCACTATCCTGGGATCGGCAGTGTAAACGCCGTTCACGTCAGTGTATATCTCGCAAACATCCGCCTTAAGCGCCGCGGCTATCACAACGGCAGAGGTGTCCGACCCTCCCCTGCCTATGGTCGTGATATCGCCGTTACTGTCCATTCCCTGGAATCCGGTCACAACGACAATCTTTTCATCCTTGAGCTCTTTCTGGATCCTGTCAAGTTTAATGTGCGTTATCCTTGCTTTGGACGGGATATCTTCCGTATGTACGCCTGCCTGCCAGCCGGTCAGAGAAACTGCTTTATATCCCAATGACTGTATTGCCATCGCCAACAGGGACGCTGAAACCTGTTCGCCGGTCGACAGGAGCATGTCATATTCCCTGAGGTCCGGATTGTCCGTAACCTTGTGCATCAGGTCAATAAGTTCGTCGGTCGTATGCCCCATTGCCGAAACGATGACAACAACGCTTTTACCGCCCGCTTTTGCTTTGACGATGCGACTGGCAACCTTCTTTATTTTTTCAGGCGTGCCCACCGAAGTGCCGCCGTATTTTTGCACTATGATCGCCATATGGCCTCCCGTTTAAACAATGGCGAATTATACCATAAATGGCCTTGTGCTGGTATAATAAATCGCATGTTCGTGATAACAAAACGGCAATATGACATTATAATGCACCAGGCACAGGCCTGTTACCCTCAGGAGTCGGGAGGCATCCTTGGCGGACGCGAGGATATCATACTCGGGGTACTGCCCATTCATAACAAATTTCTTTATGACCGCACAGAGACCTTCGGTATCAATGCAGAGGATTTTGAGCGCGGCCATAATTTCCTGGCAAAGAATCAGCTCGATTATTACGGCATTTATCACAGCCATCCAAAAGGCACCCCCTTCCCGTCGAAGGAGGACCTTTCCCATGGGCAAAAATATCTTTTCATCATTGGATTGGGGGACCGCCACAATCCTGAGTTATACGCCTGGCGCGTGGAGGAGGGCGAAGTTGAACAGGTCCCCATAAAGATCGTCGATGAAAAACTTGTCGAGCAGATGTATTTGAGCACTGATAAGCCGAAGCTCTCAGACGCCGCGCGCCCTGATGAAATGAACAGGCTTTCAGAAATGATCAGGGACGTTATCAGCGGAAAGATGAGATACGAAAAAGAAAAAGCCAGTAAGTGGGATAAGTCGACCTTCAGCACGCTTGCCTAAGACCGCCAGATCTCATGACATTAGATTATTTGTGTTAGATAAATCCTAAATCCGAATCTCTAATTTCTAAACAAATCCGAATTACATAAATACCAATGTTTGAAACATTGTGGAATTAGGATTTAGATATTGTTTAGGGTTTAGCCTGCCTGCCGGCAGGCAGGGAATTAGTATTTAGGATTTTTGATTGTTCCTGAGTGCATGGTATAATCTATCCCCTGTAATGATCATAAGGAGGTATCTATATGGCACAGGATTTTTCGTTCGACATCGTTTCCCAGCCGAATTTCCAGGAGATAGATAATTCGATAAATATGAGCATGAAGGAGATATCGCAGCGCTTTGACTTTAAGGGCAGCGTAAGCTCTATCGTAAATGAGGGGAATAAGAAGATAATTATCATATCGGACGACGAATTCAAGCTTAAAAGCGTCATAGACATACTCCAGGGCAAATTCGTGAAAAGGGGCATATCGTTGAAGTTCTTTGAGTACGGCAAGATCGAACAGGCACTCGGGGGAACTATCAGGCAGGAATTGACCATCAGATCGGGGATACCGCAAGAAAAGGCCAAGGAGATCAATAAGCTCATCAAGGAAAAGGGCCTTAAGGTACAATCCCAGATAATGGGCGACCAGATAAGGGTCTCATCAAAGAGCAAAGACAACCTTCAAGTTGTGATCCAGCTCCTGAAGACAGCCGAACTGGACATCGCCTTACAGTTCGCGAATTACCGATAATACGGCTTTAGCGGCCTTTCTTGGGAGATTTGGTCGAATTTTTTATCACAAGCTTGACAGGCAGGGTATGCCGGCAGGCGGTCTTTGACGGATTCGCGATTATATCGAACAACAGGTCAACGCTCATTTTCCCCATCTGGTACCTGTCTACATTGATTGATGTAAGCGATGGCGACACTTCTTCCGCATAAGGCGGAGCCGAAATATTATCGAATCCAACGACTGATATATCTTTTGGTATCTTCAATCCCGCCTCATCGATGGCCTTGTATGCCCTGAATGCCAATGAATCGCTTGCGCAGAATATGGCTGTCGGGGGATCCTTTAAGCCCAATAGATTTACAACTGCTTCGGTCGCGGTCTCCGGTTTCCCAAAGTCCGCCTGAGCGATATATTCAGCCCTTGTTCTTATGCCGGCATTGCTCAGCGCGAATTTATAACCTTCCAGTCTTTCGGATGTTATAGGATCAAAAGCAGGTTCGCCGGTAACGATCGCGATGTTCTTGTGCCCCAGTTCGATGAGGTGCGTAACGGCCTGAATTGCGCCCGATCTTCCGTCGCTCACTATCGTATGGATCTCCATGTCGGGTATAGGGTGGCCGACAAGGACTATCGGGATATCTTTTTGCTTGATCATCATTATCAGGTCCCTGGAAACCTTGCCGAGAAAAAGAAGCCCGTCAACAAGGTTCTTGGTTATCATTTTAGGGAAATACTCCTCTCCTGCAGCCACAGCTTCGAGCAAAACGTTCATTTTCCTGCTCTTTAGTTCATCAAGTATCCCAAGGACGACCATATTATAGAATTCTCCCATCAGCAGGTTATAATAATTGTCAGCAATAACACCTATAAAACCTTTTTTTGCCTTTTTCTGCCTTATCCGCACATATCCAAGCTTTTCGGCGACCTCAAGGATCCTCTTTCTTGTTTCCCTGTTCACCCGGTGAGGGTCATTGAAGGCCTGAGAGACCGAAGCAGGTGATACTTCTGCGGTCCTGGCGATATCCCTTATCTTGATCTTCCTTACCATATTATCCCCCTCAATGATCTATCGATAGAATTATACCATAATTTCACTTTTTTTACATATTTAGTGTATATTTTTACATTTATATTTATGTAATATTACACCTTTTTATTTTTATTTATATATTGTTTTTATTGTCATATCAACTTATTTCTAATGCCCGTATGTGATTTATTAGATACTGACTGAAATTTGTTTATCTTATTGTAGATATATATTTAGAAAAGGCAACCAGTCGAATTTAAGGTAATAAAGGGGGGATTCATATGGTAAACGGTAATATGGTAGGTAGGATCTCAGGCTCAGGTTTTATGGCATCTTATGCGTCAAGGTCTATATGTAGCATGGCAATGGGACGGGAAGACTTTATGACGGGAGGAGGCGGTAGAAGCATGGGAGCGACCGAGGCCGATCTTTCCGAAGTATTGAGAAATGCCAGATTGACGCCAAATCGCTTTGAAAGGATGGGCAAGCTTGGTAATGTTACAAATAAAATGATCTCCAAGGGCGCATATTCCGAAGCTGAGGACGTAGCCCTTGAATTTGCGGTAAGGGAATATGAATCGAAATTTAATGGTGATCCAGCCGCAAATAATAAATATTGGCAAACTTTGACAGGTATGGCTACCGCCTTTATAAGGCAGGCCCAATTTTTCAGTGCCATGAAAGTTATCGAATTAAATGTTAAATTTATGAGAACATACTATAATCCGGAACCTAACCGAGTAACTTATAACCTTGCAGCCAATTTAGATCTATATGAAATGAGAAATTGGTATGAAGTGCTTATGTTATTGGTTCGGGAAATTGGCAATATATGCTCCAAGCTGAAAGATCCTAAGGTAATATTTAACAGGGAGCTTGAGAAAGCTGCCGAATATCTGGCGATCATTGCTGTAATTCATTTGGATAACGCAATGGCTGCGACAAAAAGGGCTTTTAACGCGTTCGTTGATGGTGGTCTTATTGAAAATGCGATTGACTTTGCCACAAGCAGGCAGGTAACCGATCATCATTTTCTTTATAAAGATGTGATCAATCTAATAAATAGGCAACCTGATCCAAGCTTATTCAAAGAAAGGGTCGCATCTAATTTAAAGAATGCAGGATTTAGGAAATCTCATATTGACAGCTGGTTAAGCGGGATTAAATAACAGTTATTTAATTTGACGATTTTCCTGTAAAATAACGTCATGAAAGTCGGCGTTATCTCATTAGGCTGCCCGAAGAATCTTACTGATACCGAAGTGATCCTCGGCAAATTGGTACAGGCCGGTTATCAGCTCACGAATGACCAGAACAAGGCTGATATCATGATAATAAACACTTGCTCCTTCATCGGTCCGGCAAAAGACGAATCGTTCGCGGTCATTAAAGACACCGCAAATTTAAAATCAAAAGGCAAGCTCAAGTTCCTTGTTGTTGCGGGCTGCCTCACGAAAAGATATAAGAAAGATATTTTTGACAGGTTCGAAGAAGTTGATGCGATCGTTGGCCCGGGAAGTATCGATAAAATTATCCATGTACTGAGAAGTCTTAATGAACAAAAGAAAATATCTCTTCTTGAGGGTTCCCACTGTCTTTTCACCCATAAAGCTCCCAGGATAAGGGCCACACCCAGGCATTACGCTTATATCAAGATCGCGGACGGGTGCGATAACAGGTGCTCTTACTGTGTCGTCCCGAGCATAAGGGGCAAATATCAAAGCAGGCCTATGGATTCTATCGTCAAAGAGGTAAGTATGCTCGTAAGGGACGGTTTGAAAGAAGCTATTCTTGTGGCACAGGATACCGCCATGTACGGCACTGACCTTTATGGGAAGCCCAAGCTGCACGTTCTTCTGCGGAAACTCTCCGGAATCAAGGGTTTGAGGTGGATACGCATAATGTATGCCCATCCGGCCCATGTCACTGAAGAGCTGATTAGGGCGATCAAGGAAGAAAAGAAGGTATGCAGGTATATAGACTTGCCAATACAACACTCATGTGATAAGATTCTCAAGTTAATGCGGAGAAAAATCTCTTCGCAGGCGCTGAAAAAGCTGATCGCTGATCTAAGGAGAAATATCCCGAAAATCGCGGTCAGGACATCGGTAATAGTCGGTTTCCCCGGTGAAACTGACAAAGAATTCAAGGAAATAATTGACTTTATTAAGGAAGCGAGGTTCGAAAGACTGGGAGCTTTTAAGTATTCAAGGGAAGAGGATACCCCTGCCGCTAAAATGAGGGGTCAAATTACGGAAGGGGTAAAATCGAGAAGATTGGATCAATTGCTCAAAGTTCAGCGCCTCATATCCTGGCGAAATAATTTGAAGTTAAAAGGTAAAGTGATAGAAGTGATAACTGACAGGACTGTTAAAGAAGGAACCATCGGAAGGTCCTACATGGACGCGCCAGATATTGACGGCACTGTATTGATTAAAAATAGAATGATCGAACCCGGCAAGGTCGTTAAGGTAAAGGTAGAAGAATCGTTTCATTACGACCTTGTTGGAACTTTGACTTGACCCTGGCGAACAAGATAACTCTTCTTAGAATATCTTTTATACCCCTCATAGCCCTGGTCTTGCTCCTGCCAAGCATTCCTTATAATATGCTGATCGCAGCATTATTGTTCTTTGTGATCGCATTGACAGATCTGATCGACGGATACGTGGCAAGGAAGCTCGGAGAGGTGACCGATCTTGGGAAAGTGTTCGATCCTCTAGCCGACAAGCTATTAGTGACTGTTATCTTGCTTTGCCTTGTAGAATTAAGGACGGTTTCCGCCATACCTGTCATGATAATAGTTTTCAGGGAATTGCTCATACTGGGTATCAGGATTGTTGCGGGCTCACATGGCAAGATAATTGCAGCAAGCTTAGGAGGTAAATGGAAGACCGTGTTCCAGGATGCGGCCGTGCTCATGCTTATACTTAACGTCCCTTATGGGGTGTTGGTTTTTTGGACTTCTGTAGTGCTTACCGTCACATCGGGCCTGGAATATGCGGTAAGATCATGGGGTGTAATAAATGGCTGAGGAAAGCAGAAAGAGCGTGGACGAGTTCTTTAATAAGGTCTTGTCCGTCATCGGGAGAACAACGGAAGAACAGGTGGCCGACCTGCTGAAAAAATCCAAGCAGACGATCTCTGTAGCTGAATCTCTCACCGGCGGGCTGATATCAAGCAGGTTGACAAGCCAGCCGGGAAGTTCTGATTTCTTCACGGGCGGGATAGTTTGCTACAGCAACCGCGTGAAGGTCATGGACCTTGGGATCCCTGCCCAGCTAATAGCGAAAGAAAGCCCCGTTAGCGCAAATGTCGCTATCGCGCTTGCTGAGGCTATCAGGAAGCGGTTCAGGACGGATATCGGGCTTTCGGCAACGGGAGTGGCAGGACCAGGCGGGACCGTTCCGCCAAAACCTATCGGGCTCACATATATTGCTTTATCCTCAAGCGATGGAACGGAGTGGAAAGAGATCACTCTTCAGGGAGGACGGAACGAAATAAGGGAAAAGGCTGCCCAGGCGGCACTTGGCCTTCTATGGCTTCATCTTGGGGGAAAGGATGTCGTATCTAAGCTGGGATTATGAGGATATTTATATCAATTGAACTGCCTGATGGCATAAAAAAGAACATTGAAAAGTTAATAGGGGAATTTAAGATGAACTTGACGCCCATTAAGTGGGTCGAGTCAAAGAACCTGCATGTGACCCTTAAGTTCCTTGGCTGGGTGGACGACAAGAAGCTTGATAATATTTGCAATCTTGTCAGTACCAGTTTAAAAGGTGTCGGGTCCTTTGATATAAGGATCGAGGGTATGGGGGCCTTCCCGACAACAAAAAGACCAAGGGTCCTGTGGGTAGGCATATCAAAGGGCGCGGAGGTCCTTGCAAAGATATCGAGCTCACTGGAAGACGTGCTTTCAAAAGAAGGTTTCAGGGAGGAAGAAAGGGAGTTCTCTTCCCATATCACGATCGGAAGGATAAAAGATAAGATAGACACAGAAATGCTTGAAAGGCACGTGAATAAGGATGAGAACATCAGTCTTGGGGAGTTCAAGGCGGACCATATAAGCGTCATGAAAAGCACGCTTACGCAGAAAGGGCCTATTTATGAAGAGTTGAAAAGGGTCGGTTTAAAATGAAGAGGTCAACGAATAAAAAGGAGGGATATGAATGACAAATGAAAAAATAAAGGCGCTTGGAATGGCTATCTCGCAGATCGAGAAGCAATACGGCAAAGGTTCCATAATGAAAATGGGAGAAACATCAAGGCTGGTAGTGGAGGCGATACCTACCGGTGCAATAGCGCTTGATATAGCGCTTGGTATTGGGGGATTTCCCAGGGGAAGGGTCATAGAGATATACGGTCCCGAAGGCGGGGGCAAGACCACTGTCTCGCTTCAGGCAATAGCCGAAGCCCAAAGATCCGGAGGTGTTGCAGCTTTCATTGATGCGGAACACGCTCTTGATCCCGTATATGCGAGGAAATTGGGCGTGGACGTTAACAATCTCCTGATATCTCAGCCGGATTACGGGGAACAGGCCCTTGAAATAGCTGAAACGCTTATACGATCGGGAGCTGTTGATATTATAGTCGTCGATTCCGTCGCAGCCCTTGTTCCAAAAGCCGAGATAGAGGGTGAAATGGGCGAACAAAGGATGGGTCTTCAGGCAAGGCTGATGTCGCAGGCCCTTAGGAAGCTTACCGCCGTTATCAGCAAATCAAAGACAACCATGATATTCATCAATCAACTGCGCGAGAAGATCGGGATAATGTTCGGCAATCCTGAAGTAACACCCGGCGGCAGGGCATTGAAATTTTACTCCTCAATAAGACTGGAAGTAAGGGCTTCTGAAAAAATAAAAGAAGGTGATGTTGTCATAGGGACCAGGGTAAAGGTAAAGGTCGTCAAGAACAAGGTGGCCCCGCCGTTCAGGGATGCCACTTTCGTCCTGATCCATGGGCAGGGCATATCCAAGGCTGCGGATATTCTGGACACCGGCATCAGCCTCGGCATAATAGGTAAAAGCGGCACATGGTTCACGTATAATGAGGAACGCATCGGTCAAGGATGGGACAACGCAAAGAAGTATATTGAGGAACATGAGGATATTTCAAAAAAGGTCGATAACGATATCAGGAAAAAAGCTTTCGGCGCACCGTCAAAGAAAGAGGAAGAAACACCCAAGGCGGCAAAGAAGAAGTAGCGATATTAAAAAAACTATCGGGAGGAATAAAAAATGAATCTGATGAGCTTTATATATGTAACATCAACAGTACTGGCTGTATTCTTGTTTTCAATAGTGTATCTGGTCATAAGGAGACGTCTTGCCGAACAGAAGGTCAGGATCGCTCAGGAATCGGCAAAAAGGATAATCGAGGACTCCAAGAGGGAAGCCGACACAATAAAGAAGGAGGCAATAATAGCGGCAAAGGATGAGTCGATCAAGCTCAGGAATGAGTTTGATCGTGAAACCAAGGAAAGGAAGGCCGAGCTTAATAACCTGGAAAGGCGCCTTATCCAGCGGGAAGATAACATCGAAAAAAAGGAAAAGGCCGTCGAAGATTCGGAAAAGAACCTGAAGGCAAAAAGCGAAGCCCTGGAAAAAGAGAGGGCCGGCATAGAGACCATAAGGCAAAAGCACATTAATGAGCTGGAAAGGATATCGGGATTAAAAAAAGAGGAAGCGATGCAAATGCTCTTAAAGAACCTTGAAAAGGACGTTGAACGCGACGCGGCGATAATCATTAAGAACAGGGATGAAGCGCTGCGGAAAGAGTCGGACAAGCGAGCAAAGGAGATACTTTCAACTGCCATCCAGCGATGCGCCGTCGATCACGTGGTGGAGACGACCACATCCGTCGTTGAGCTCCCGAGCGATGACATGAAAGGAAGGATAATCGGCAGGGAGGGCAGGAACATCAAGGCTTTTGAAACGCTTACAGGTGTTGATCTTATAGTTGACGATACTCCCGAGGCCGTCATCATCTCCGGCTTCGATCCTATGCGAAGGGAAATTGCAAGGCTTACGCTGACAAAATTGATCGCTGACGGAAGGATACATCCGGCCAGGGTCGAAGAGATGAACAACAAGGCAAAGGAGGAAATAAAGGCCGCTATATGGGAACACGGGGAGAAGGCGACTTTCGAAGCCGACGTACACGGTCTTCCTCCCGTCCTCATACAGATACTCGGCAGATTAAGGTTCAGGACAAGCTACGGCCAGAACGTCCTGCAACATTCCATTGAAGTGTCCAAGGTGGCGGGAATGCTTGCCGCCGAGCTCGGCGTCAATGTTAAGCTTGCAAAAAGAGCGGGGCTTCTGCACGATATAGGAAAGGCCATAGACCAGGAAACTGAGGGCACCCATACAAAACTGGGGACGACTTTCGCCCAAAAGGCCGGTGAATCTGAAGAGGTCCTTCATGCGATCATGGCGCACCATGGGGAGGAAGAGCCCAGAACGATAGAGGCCATACTAGTACTTGTCGGCGACGCCGTATCGGCATCAAGGCCCGGCGCAAGAAGAGATACCCTGGAGGCATATATAAAGAGGCTTGAGAACCTTGAGAAGGTCGCCACATCGTTCGAGGGCGTTGAAAAAGCCTACGCCATACAGGCCGGCAGGGAAGTAAGGATAATAGTCCAGCCGACAAAAATAGACGACCTGATGGTCGCGAAACTTGCGCATGATGTTGCCAAGAAGATAGAGTCCGAGCTTGAATATCCGGGCGAAGTGAAAGTTACGGTCATCAGGGAAACAAGGGCGATGGACGTTGCAAGGTAAAGGATATCGGCAAATTAGAAGGAGTTTTTTATGGGAGAGATAAGGATATTATTCATAGGCGATATCATCGGGCGTCCCGGCAGGAGCCTTACAAAGAAGCTGTTGCCCGAGCTGAAAAAAGAGTTCACGCCGGATATCATCATTGCTAACGGGGAGAATTCAGCTGCCGGATTCGGGATAACCGGCAAGGTCTATAAAGAATTGGTGGAAATGGGCATTGATATCGTCACAATGGGCAACCATATATGGGACAGGAAGGATTTTTTGCCGGAGATACCATCCTGCACAAATCTGGTCAGGCCGGCCAATTACCCGGATGGTGTGCCCGGCATAGGGCACAAGATATTCACGTCGAAAAGCGGCATAAAATACGGAGTTATCAACCTTATCGGCAGGGTTTTTATGCCGGCGGTTGACGATCCGTTCAGGGTCGGGGAAAGGATAGTTGAGGAAATAAGAAAAGAGACCCCCCTTATTATCATCGACTTCCATGCTGAGGCAACATCAGAGAAACAGGCTCTTTCGTGGTATCTTGAAGGCAAGGTGACCGCGGTAATCGGAACGCATACCCACGTGCAAACAGCAGATGAAAGGATCCTTGCTGGAGGTACAGCAACGATAACCGACCTCGGGATGGTGGGGGGGTGGGATTCCGTTATTGGCGTTGAAAAGGGGCAAATAATCAACCGTTTCTTATCCTCGATGCCGGTCAGTTTTGAGCCCGAGAAGAAAGGAAAAGGCATACTCAACGCCATATTCATCGAAGCTGACAATAGCACCGGAAAGGCAAAAAGCATTAAAAGGATCTTCAGGGTCATCGAAAATATCCGTATCGAAGAGGATTAGCGGCTCAGCTTTACTCCTGCAGGCTCTTTATCTGCGACTCAATGATATCCCTTTGTTTTAAAAGGCCGGACTCCCTTTCTTTTTCTTCGGCCACTTTTTCTTTAGGGGCCCTCTTTATAAAGTCATCATTTGACAGCCTTGACCTTACCTGGCCCGCCTCAACATCTATCTTCCCTATCTCCTTTTTCAGTCGTTCTATCTCTTCGTTGATGTCTATTATGCCTCCGAGCGGTATAAAAATAGTAATTCCCTCGACAACAGCCGCGGCCGATTGGGGTGGTCTTTCCTTAAGTTTTTGCCCGATCTTCACTTTGCCGACGCGGCCAAGCAGCTTGATATAGGATTGACCGTTCTCGATGATCTTCCGAAGGTCCTTATCCGGCACGGAAATAACAGCTTCAATGTCGGTCTTTACTGGTATCCTGAGCTGCGCCCTTATGTTCCTTATGTTGCGTATCACTTCTACAAGCATGCCCATACTTGCTTCCACTGTGCCTTCTATCCTTTTTTCATCGCATACCGGCCATTGCTCAAGCATTATCGTTCCATTCTTTTCGATGAGATCCAGCTTATGAAAGATCTCCTCCGTAATAAAAGGCATGAAAGGGTGAAGCAGCTTCATTGACGTTGAAAAAACGTGCGTCAGGACGTTCTTTGCCGCCTTTTTTTCCTTCTCATCCTGACCGGTAAGCCTTCCCTTTGACATCTCGATGTACCAGTCGCAAAATTCGCTCCAGATGAAATCATAGAGCGTTCTCGCCGCCTCGCCAAGATCGTATCCCATTATCAATCCGTCTATTTTTTTTATCGTGCTGTTCAGCCTGCTTAATATCCATTTATCAGAAAGATCCAGGCCCCCAAGCTCGATCTTCTTTGAAGGTCCGCTCATTGATATGAATCTTGCCGTATTCCATATCTTGTTCGCAAAGTTCCTCGATTCTATGATCTTTTCCTCGGATACCTTTATATCCTGCCCTTGCCCGGTCACAAGCGAGGTTAATGCGAAACGCAGGGCGTCAGCCCCTACCCTGTCAATGACGCTTATGGGGTCTATGACATTACCCAGTGATTTGCTCATTTTCTTCCCCGTTATATCCCGGACAAGCCCATGGACATATACGGTCGAGAACGGCTCCTTCTTCATGAACTTGATGCCCATAACTATCATTTTGGACACCCAGAAAGTTATTATGTCGTAGCCTGTGACAAGCACAGAAGTTGGGTAGAAAGTCTTTAAGTCTCCTATATATTCGGGCTTGCCCGCCCCTGCCCGTCCGGCAGGCGGGGAAGTCTTGACGGAGGCGGGCCATCCCAGCGTTGAAAAAGGCCAGAGCGCAGAGCTGAACCATGTGTCCAGGACATCAGGGTCCTGCTCAAGTTTTGTTCCTCCACATTTGGGGCAAATCACGGGAGTTTCTTCGGATACGATTACTTCATTACATTGGGATTTGGTCATTGGGATTTGGGATTTACATTGCCATGCCGGGATGCGGTGCCCCCACCAGATCTGTCTTGATATGCACCAGTCCCGGTGTTTTTCCATCCAGTCAATATAGACCTTTGTCCATCTGTCGGGGACAAACTCTATCTTGCCGTCCTCGACCGCCTGGATCGCCGGCCGGACCAGGTCCTTCATCCTGACGAACCACTGGTCCGAAAGATAAGGCTCGACGACCGTCTTGCACCTGTAACATGTGCCGATCGAGGTCTGATAGTCCTCTGTTTTTTCCAGGAAGCCGCTTTTTTCAAGGTCGCTTACGATCCGCTCTCTTAGCTTGAACCGGTCAACGCCTTCATATGACTTGATGTCCTTTTGCTCGGACTCTGGAAAATGGCTTACATGGACCTTCCCGTCAGGATGTAGCATCACTACCTGCGGAAGATTATGCTTTATGCCCATTTCATAGTCATTAGGATCGTGCGCGGGCGTGACCTTAACGGCTCCCGTCCCGAAAGAAGGATCTACAAACTCATCTTTTATGACAGGTATCCTTCTTCCGACAAGAGGAAGGACGAGCATTTTCCCTACATAATGCTTGAACCTTTTATCATCGGGATTGACGGCAACAGCCGTATCGCCGAGCATCGTTTCGGGCCTGGTCGTTGCGACCGTCACGAACTCGTTCTTACCTTCAACGGGGTATTTCAGGTACCATAGCTTGCTTTTGACATCGGAATGTTCGACTTCGATATCGGACAAAGCTGTCCTGCACCTGGGGCACCAGTTGATAAGCCTTTTACCGCGGTATATCAGGCCTTCCTCATATAAGCTGAAAAAAGCTTTGCGAACCGCTCTGGAACAGCCTTCATCCATCGTGAACCGCTGTCTTTTCCAGTCAAGCGAAGCGCCAAGCCTCCTTAGTTGCGTAGTTATCTGGTCGCCGAACTTCTCCTTCCATTGCCAGACCCTTTTTAAGAACTCTTCCCTGCCTATGTCCTCCTTCTTCTTTCCTTCTTTTGCCAGATCCTTTTCAACAACGTTCTGTGTCGCTATGCCCGCGTGGTCAGTGCCGGGCAGCCACAACGTCTTGACACCCCTCATCCTCATGAACCTTATCAGGATATCCTGAAGCGTGTTATCAAGCGCATGCCCCATATGAAGCGAGCCGGTGACGTTCGGAGGCGGGATGACTATCGTGAAGGTATCTTTTGATCTGCTGTTCTCGGGCGAAAAGAAATCATTGGTTTCCCAGAACCGGTACCAACTTCGTTCAACTTCAGTTGAATCATATACTTTGGCAAATTCCTCGGACATCAAAATCCTCCGCTACTGTCAATCTGTATCCTTTAAAACTGTCACCCTGAACGAAGTCCTGCCTGCCGGCAGGCAGGGAAGGGTCTATTGACTTAATACCCACCCCAAACACAGATTCTTCGTCCTCGACCTTCGGTCGAGACTCAGAACGACCCCTTAGAATGTCTCACAAATATGTTTCGATGACCTTCCCGTCATCGAAATCTTCCAGCGTAAGATATTCTTTCATCCCCGGAAAAGTTGCTTCCTTTGGAACAAGACCTACTATCTCACTGTTCCTGATCGTTATGCCTTTTAGATCGGCTTCCTTTCTTATCGCATCCATGAGCTTTTTCAGCCCTGTCTGCTTGTAATGTGTGATATTGACCGACACCTGAACGATACCCTTGGATATCAGGGGAACGCCGATGGCCCTTATTCCCTTCAAACCTTTGTCCTTTTCCCTGATCTTTTTGGCGATATCCTTGGCCGCGGCAACATCATCTATCTCAAGGTTAACGTTGAACGCTATCAGGTAATCCCTGGCTCCTATCGCGACAGCACCTGCGGTCGGATGAATATTCTGCGGGCCGAAATCAGGCTTGAAATCTTTCGATCCTATTGCCGACTTGATATGCGTAAGGCCGCCATGCCTTATATTATATAAATGCTTCAGGAATCCGTTCCTTGCGGCATCGCCGTAGAGGTAAACGGGTATACGGAGCTCATCGCCGACCTTTTTTCCCAGTCTTTTTGCAAGATCGACACAGTCACGGATCTTTGAGCCTTTTACGGGTATGAACGGCACGACATCGGCCGCCCCTATGAAAGGATGAACTCCCTCATGCCTGTTTATATCTATAAATTGAGAAGCCGTCCTTGTGGCTGAGAAGGCTGCATTAAATACCGGTTCGATCTCACCCATGAAGGTCACCACAAGGCGGTTATGGTCGTCGTCATAGGAATGGTCGAGCACATCGACATCCCTTACTGATCTTATTGAACCGACTATCTTTTCAATTACGGCTTTGTCATGCCCAACGCTGAAATTTGGAACGCACTCGATCAGCTTCTTTTCTGTCTGTGCAGGTCGGGTGTCGGCCTTCTCTATTGTTTTACTTTTCTGTTTTGAAGATTTTTTGATGAAATTAAAAATCATTATGGCAGATTATAGCATAATAAGCGGAATATTGAACACTCACAGGGAAAGGATATGATTACTTGCTATTTTTTTCCGTTTAAGTGAAAGCTTATTGAAAAGGTCCTCCAATTCCTTTCCCTCAAGTGTTTCCTTTTCAAGGAGCACTTTTGCCAGCTTTTCCATCTTGACGCGGCTTGCGGTCAAAAGCTTCTTTGCCTTTTCGTGGCAGAGTTCTATTATCCCCCGTATTTCCTTATCGATGGCATCCGCCGTGTCCTCCCCGTAATCTTTTAGCTCAGCTATATCCCTCCCGAGGAATATCTGCCTATCACGCTTCCCGAAGGTCCTGGGACCCAGTTTGCTCATACCGAACTCGCAGACCATCCTTTTTGATATTTCAGTGGCATTCTCAAGATCGTTATGGGAACCCGAAGTAAGTTCATTGAAGATCATTTCTTCCGCGACCCTTCCGCCAAGCATGACGGTGATCTTGTCGATGGCTTCCGATTTGGTGACCAGATATTTATCCTCTGTCGGAAGCTGAAGCGTATAACCGAGAGCCAATCCACGAGGTAGGAGTGATACCTTATGGACCGGATCAGCATACGGAAGGAGCCTGGCTAATACCGCATGGCCGACCTCGTGGTAAGCGACTATCTCTTTTTCCCTGTCACTTATGACCTTGCTTTTCTTCTGCGGGCCGGCGATCACCCTGTCGATCGCTTCCTCGAGTTCGATCATCGTGACCTCTTTCTTATTGGCGCGTGCCGCAAGAATGGCGCCTTCATTCAACAGGTTCTCAAGGTCAGCGCCGGTGAATCCCGGTGTTCTGCGCGCTATTACGTCAAGGTCAGCGCCCTTTGCCAGAGGCTTGTTCTTGGCATGTATCTTCAGTATTTCCCTTCTGCCGTTCAGGTCCGGTTTATCAAGAACGACCTGTCTGTCGAACCTGCCGGGCCGGAGCAGCGCCGGATCAAGAATGTCAGGTCTGTTCGTCGCAGCGATGACTATGATGTCGGTATTGGGATCGAAACCGTCCATTTCAACGAGCAGCTGGTTAAGGGTTTGCTCCCTTTCATCGTGCCCGCCGCCAAGTCCGGCACCGCGGTGCCTGCCGACGGCGTCTATCTCATCCATGAAAATGATGCATGGCGTGCTTCTCTTTGCCTGGCTGAAAAGGTCCCGGACCCTTGATGCCCCCACACCCACGAACATCTCGACAAAGTCCGAACCTGATATTGAAAAGAAAGGAACGCCCGCCTCTCCGGCAATTGCCCTGGCAAGGAGCGTTTTTCCCGTTCCCGGAGCTCCCATCAGCAGGAGGCCTTTTGGGATCTTTGCCCCCAGCGCCCTGAACTTGCCCGGATATTCGAGGAATTCAACTATTTCCTTGAGCTCCTCTTTTGCCTCGTCAACGCCCGCAACATCTGCAAAGGTTATTTTCATCTTGCCTTTGAGCGGCTTTGCCCTTGATTTCCCGAAAGAGAGAGCCTGTGAGCTTGTTGTCTGAGCCTGCCTGATGAACAGCCACCATAAGCCTGCAAAGAACACTATCGGAAGTACCAGCTGTATGAAAAGGGCCCAAAGCCATCCCGACTCCTTCGGCTGTTCAACCCTGATATTCACGTTCTTTTCGCGAAGAGATGTGATAAGGTTCGGATAGCTAAGGGCTCTTGTCTTGAAACTCCTTCCGTCGGAAAGCTTTCCGGTGACGATATCGCCGGCTATCGTTACTTCCTTTACTTTGCCCGTCTCAATAGAGTTCAGGAATTCGGTGAACGAAAGGTCCACGGGCCTTGGCGCCTGATTGAAGAATGGCGCAAGAAGCGACACTATCACCAGCAAAAATAATAGATATAAAAATAAGCTTTTCCAGCCTTCTCTCATTCATGTCTCCTTTAAGATAACCTGACAATTCTACATTATCTAAATGCTCTCTTCAACCTATTAAGTTCGTTCTTCCTTTTTAACCGCTTCCCAAAGCTTGTCCATTTCGGCAAGCGTCATCTTGTGGATATCCTTGCCCTTCTTTTTAGCCATCAAGTTCACTTGCTTGAACCTTCTCATGAACTTTGCGGTCGAGCTCTGAAGTGCCTCTTCAGCGTCGATATCAAGCTTTCGCGCAACATTGACCACCGCGAACAAAAGATCACCGATCTCCACCTTTATCTTCTGTTTCTGTTTATTATTTGGTATTTTGGATTTAGGATTTGTTTTGGATTTTGAGATTTGAATTTTGGATTTTCGCAGGAGCATTTTTATCTCTTCTTCTTCCTCATATACTTTTTCCCAAGCTCCTGCGATATTGTCCCAGTCAAAGCCTACCCTGGCGGCACGGCGCTGCACTTTGTCGGCACGGTAAAGCGCGGGAAGCGACTGCGGGATGCTCTCGAGTATGCTCTTGTGCTTTTCGCCCGCTTTCGCGACTTCCTTGCGCTTTATCTCTTCCCACCTCTGCCACACCTCGTCCACCGACTTGACCTTTTTACTTGAAAAGACGTGCGGATGACGCCTGATCATCTTTGCGATTATGGAAGAAATGACATCATCGATCTTGAACTTCTTTTTTTCCCTTGCCATCTCGGCATGCATCACGATGTGAAGAAGCAGGTCGCCAAGCTCTTCCGCTAGCTTGCGGTCATCTTTTAGATCGATGGCTTCAAGGGCCTCATAGACTTCCTCGACCATATAGGGCTTAAGCGTTTCATGTGTCTGGACCTTGTCCCATGGGCAGCCTTTTGGACCGCGCAGCCGTCTGACTACCATTACAAGCTCATCGAATTTTGATCTCTTTTTTTGCATAACAGCATGTAATTATATCTTAAACGTAAAATGATGACAAGCTGTCATGTTTTTGGCTTTATAATGGCATAATTTAAATATAATATAATGAAATAACATGCAAGTTTTAAGCCTGCCATCACGATATTATATATGTAAGCAAGGAGGGAATTAAATTGGTAACTGCGTCTGCATTACAAACACAACAGCGTGCAAATGCTGCAACCGGCGTTAGCAATGTGCCAAGCATTAATACAAAAGCGCTTTCGAACGCTGTCGATAAGATCCTTGCCGCACTTTTTGGAAAATCAGGGCTTGAAAGCGTGACCGTTCTGGCAGGCAACAGAGAGATCAGGCTTTCTCCCGGAATGAGCATTGATAGCCTTCCGCAGCCTTTGAGCGACGAACAAAAATCAATGCTTCTTGTCCAGTTGAACACCGTCCTAAGGTCGGGGCTTCCTAACATCATAACTCAAGTTAAGAATGGTATAGCAAGAGACCTGAAGCTCAGCATCAATCAAAGCACTGATACTTCTACTGCGCAATCCGCGACCGCCGCTGCAAAGGCGCCGGCAAAAACCGAAGCGCCCCAAATTTACGCCGGCACGAACGGCAATAACATTAAAGAATTCCTTGAGAGAAGGAACGGGAGGGTTAACCAATCTCCTAATTCCCAGTCTGCTGATGGCAATGTCGCCGTTTCACAGCAGTTCTCAAGCAAAGCCGTAGCACAATTGCTAATCAAGTTCAGTGAAGAACAGGGCAAAGGATATCCCATTTCAAGAGAAGATCTTGCGGGACTTGTTCTCAGTTAAAAGAGGAAAACAATGAGTGAAAAGGAAAAAATAGAAGAAGTTAAGCAGAACCTGGAAGATTCCCTCAAGGATTTCTGGAAGGAATACGGAAGGGTGCTTTCCGTAAGGGGAAGGCACACTCATGTAAAAGTGGAGCCTAAATACATCGTCGGCAATAAGATAAATCCCGAGGTCGCAAAAAGGATAGTAATGATATACCTGATGCACCTCACGTCCGATAAGGTGGTCAGCGGTGATGTCAGGATCGACAGCGACGGTCTCAAGATATTCGACAAGGGCGAACAGATAATAAACATAACTGACGCCAACACGATCGACAGCATGAGGAACAAGGTGACCTGCGGCCTGGGGCGTGAGCTTTCAAAAAGATGCGGTAAAGAAGGCAAGTCCTTCCTGAAGGCAAATGAGACAGGCATTTATTCGTTCGGCGAGATAAAGCAGGCCCTAGTAGATTTCCTCTATGACGCTGAAAAAAACGATTCGAAAGACCTTTTAAAGGAAGCCGTAGTTCTACTTCTCAACTGATCCCTTGAAAAGATATCTCAAGTCCTCATTAAGGATTATTGTCGCGTTCTCCTTCTCAGACTCAAGCGCCTTTAAATAGCCGGACCTTGCCTTCTCGTTAAGCAGGAATTCCCTTATGTTCGATCTTGCATCATCGAACCTGGTTTCCTTCCTTGGGAACTTTTCCTCCACCTTGAAGACGTAGAATCCTTTTTCTGTTTCAACGATGCCGCTTGTCTTGTTTGAAGGAAGCTTGAACAGGACTTTTTCTATCTTTTCCGGCAAGTCCCCCTCCTCGACCACGCCAATATCCCCGCCCTCCAGCCTTGTTTCTTCATCCTCGGAGAACCTCTCGACCAGGTCCTCAAAACGCTCCCCTTCTTTCAACTTCTCAACAACGCTTGCTGCATTTTCCTGGTCGCCGAGCAGGATCTGCTTCACGTGGACCTTGGCCTTCTGCACGTACAGGTCCCTGTTCCTGTCATAAAATTTCCTTATTTCCTCATCTGACACGGCAAGCTCCTTTGATTTTTTAGCCATTACCTTGTCGACGATCAATTCTTTTGAGACGGACTTTTTCAGGTCATCGACCGTCATGCCCCTGTTCGCCAGCGACTTGTGGAATTCCTGGCTTGAGGGGAACTTTTTCTTCATTTCGGCTATAGCCTTTTTTATCTCTTCCTCTGTGACCTTTATCCCGTCCTTTTTTGCCCACTGCGTGACGATCTCTTCCTCGATCATCTGTTCAAGTATCGAACGGGCTGTGGTGTTCGCCTCTCCGCTTGACGCATCTCCGCCCTCCCCTGCTTCCTCCTTAAGTTGTTGTTCTGAATAGGAAACCGCCTTATCGAATTTCTGCATAGGTATCCTTACCTCATTCACCTTTGCAGCCCATTCAGCTTCCGATGCGTAAGGATCTGGCGTTTCTATGGAAAGCGCATTGGAAGCGTTTGTTTGCATGATCAGCATGCAGAAGACCAGGAGCAGCGGGATATTCTTAATCACTTTTTACCTCTTTATTTTTGCGCCGATAATCTAACATATCGGGCATTACAAGTAAATAGCGGTCAAATATGGTCCACTATCTCCCTCACCGCATCGAACCACTTGTTCCCGGGAAGACCCGAAGTCTTTAGTTTTAATGATCTCTCATAAGTATCTATGTCGAACCTCATTGCGGAGACCTTATCCCTGTCATACGGTTTCCTGAATGTCATCTTTACCGCCTGAGGCCCGCCTTCAATGGAAGCTATCCTTTTTTTTGTTGCCTTTATCTTCAATACGATGATCTCACAAAGGTTTTCGAGCTGATTCGGGATACGGCCGAACCTGTCACGCAATTCCTTCTTCAGTTCTTCCAGCTCGTTAAAAGATGAAAGGAAATTCATCCTCCGGTATATGGCGATCCTCTGCTTCTCATCCGGGATGTAATCCTGTGGAATGAAGGCGTTCACCTTGAGGTCCACATACGTCCTTTCCCTTTCTTCCTCGGGTAACCGCTTTATCTCTTTAACTGTTTCCTCCAGCAGGTCGCAATATAGTTCAAAGCCTATGGAAAGAATATGGCCGTGCTGTTCGGGGCCGAGTATATTGCCTGCTCCCCTTATTTCCAGGTCCTTCATCGCAAGCTTGTATCCTGATCCCAATGCGGTGAACTCCTGTATCGCCTTCAGTCTCTCAAGTGCGGTATCTGTCAATATTTTTTCTTTGCGGTACAAAAGGTATGCGTAAGCCCTGACCGACGACCTGCCCACCCTTCCCCTTAGCTGATAAAGCTGCGAAAGCCCCAGCCTCTCCGCGCCGTCGATGATTATCGTGTTGACCGACGGGATGTCTATCCCGGACTCAATTATCGTGCTGCAAACAAGGACATCGGATCTTCGATTCAGAAAATCTATCATCACCGACTCAAGCTCCTTCTCCTGCATCTGACCGTGTGCTACCGCAATGCGGGCTGCAGGAACAAGCTTTCTTACAAGTTCAGCTACTTTCCCGATATCCCTTACATAGTTATGGACAAAATATATCTGACCGCCGCGCTCTAGCTCCCTTAATATCGCCTCATGTATTATGCCTTCGTTCCACTCATAAAGATAAGTCTTGATCGGCGACCTGTCCAGAGGCGGGGTGTTTATCATGCTCATGTCCTTTGCGCCGGATATCGCCATGTAAAGCGTCCTCGGTATGGGAGTGGCCGAAAGCGTCAGGACATCCACGGTTTTCTTGAGCTTTTTTATTTTTTCCTTGTGCGCGACCCCGAAACGCTGTTCCTCGTCAACTATGAGGAGCCCCAGGTCCTTGAAGACAACATCGTCCTGAAGCAGGCGGTGTGTTCCTATGATCATATCGATCGCACCTGCGGCAAGCGATTTAATGATCGATCCCTGCTCTTTCGCGGACTTGAACCTTGACAGCATTTCAATAACAACAGGGAATGATTTGAATCTGTTTGAGAAGTTACGGAAATGCTGCTCTGCAAGCACTGTGGTGGGAACAAGAACTGCCACCTGTTTTCCGGAAGTAGCCGCCTTAAAAGCCGCCCTTATAGCGACTTCTGTTTTGCCGTACCCAACATCGCCGCATACCAGCCTATCCATCGGACGGTCTGATTCCATGTCGGATTTGACCTCCGTGACCGCTTTTTGCTGGTCGGGCGTCTCTTCATAAGGGAATGATTGCTCAAGCTCTATCTGCCAGGGATTGTCGGGCGGGAAATTTATGCCTTTAAGTCTTTTTCTTTCGGAATATATCTCTATAAGGTCGCTTGTCAGCTCCTTTATCGATCCTTTTGCCTTGCTTATTGTCTTGAGCCATTCAGCGCCGCCAAGCCTGTTGATCTTTGGCCTGTGTTCGCCTAGCGAAGAGTACTTCTGGACCATCCCCATCAAATGAAGCGGGACATAAAGCCTGTCGCCTTCCGCGTACTCGATATCAATATACTCCTGGATCGCGCCCGCAACATCAAGTCTTGTCAGACCCCTGTAAATCCCGATACCGTGGTTGATGTGGACCACATGGTCCCCGATGTCGAGCTCTGAAAGGAGCTTGGAGGACACGCCCTCTTTCGGCTTTGCAAGGAACCTCTCCCTCGGCTTTAGCTCCGCGAATATCTCCCTGTCGGTGAACACTGCCGCGCCGGCCGAATCAAAGCCCGAGCTCAAGTCCCCGAAAAGGACGTATATGCCTTTATTGAATTTCTCCGGAACGACGTTTATCCTGCTGCTTGCGATACCTTTTTCAGAGAAAATGTCGTTCAGCCTGCCTGCCTGTGCGCTCACGATGAACACTGGTCTTTTTTCAGCTTCCTGCCTTATTCGGTCGGCAAAGCTGTCAAGCTTGCCGAAAAAGTTCTCCGGGTCACGAAGATCAAAACTTATACCCCCGCCGCCCCTTTCGATCATCATCTTGTCGGCTAAAAGACGCTCAATATCGTTAAAAGAAAGGTAATATCGGCCTTCAGATTTCAGCTTACCCTTGATCGGGATCTCGCTGTTCCTGATCTCCTCTGATTCATCGATCAACTTTGACAGCGAATTATCGGAACCCAATCTGTCATCAAGGAACACGATACAGTCCTTTGGCAAGTGATCGATCAAGGTGGGGAATTCCTTATACAGTAAGCTGACATAATATTCCATGCCCTCAAAATAAACGCCGTCTATTATCTTATTTATCCCCTCATCCTTTTCCAGCAGGTTACCTGCACGGTGACGCAGGTCATCATTGAGCAATATCTCCCTTGCAGGTAGCAATGTTGCATCCTCTGTCGTTCCGGTCGTGATCTGGGATACCGGATCAAAGAACCTGATCGATTCTACCTTATCCCCGACGAGCTCGATCCTTAGAGGCCTGTCATAAGAAGATGAAAAAACATCTATGATCCCGCCCCTGACGCTGACCTCTCCCCTCTCCCCCACGATCGTCTGCCTAATATAACCGAACTCCACAAGCTTTTTTATGAATCCATCTCTATTCATGGTACCGCCGGCATTTATTGATATCCTGTTCTTTTTAAGGTCGTCAATTGCGATAGTCCGTTCGGCCAAAGCCCTTATCGTGGTGACAACGATCGGAACATTTCCATCGATCAACCTGTTCAAAATATCAAGTCTCTGGCTTGTAATGTCCTTGTCCGGCGAAGCGTCCTCGAACGGGAATACGTCAAGCTGGGGATAATAAAGTACCCCGTCTTTTTGATTTGAATACGCGGCAATATCCTTTGCCAGGTCCTCGGCATCGGCAATGGCGCTCGCGATGACCAAGATGGTCCTGTCCGACTTCCGGGAAAGAGAAGATAAAAAGAGCCCCCTGCTGCCTGAGTTCAGCCCCCCCACTAACAGTCTCTTGTCCTTCAGTCCCTGCAGAACTGAGCTGAATTCAGGCGTCTCTGATAGATATTCTGTTACGCCATATAGGTCCACTTATTGTGCTAAGAAGAGGTCTGTGAGTTATACCTGTTCATTGCCTCTTCTATCCCGTCGCTGATTATCATGCCGGCGGATTCGGCCGCCTTGACTATCGCGGAATCAACGGCTTCCTGTTCGCTACCGGGTATGTTCGCCAGAACGTAATCAATCCCTTCACTTTCGACAGAAGGCCGGCCGATGCCGATCCTTATCCTGGATAATTCCGAGGTTTTTAAGGCTGTGATCACGGACTCAACGCCTTTATGCCCGCCGGAGTTGCCCTTTGATCTTATCCTTAACTGACCGACATCAAGGTCAAGATCGTCATATATCAGCATCATCTTTGCCGGATCCAGCTTGAACCAGTGGATCAATGATGCCACAGATGTCCCCGAAAGGTTCATGAACATTTGCGGTTTCGCCAGCATGACCTTGCTATTGCCGATCATGCCTTCACCGATCAGTGCGCCACACTTTTCTTTAAGAACAGGTATGTCAAGGTCCCTTGAAAGCCTGTCTATCGCTTTAAAGCCGACATTGTGCCTTGTGTTCTCGTATTTTTTCCCGGGATTACCCAAGCCTACGATCAATCGCATATTTCACCTGCCAGTTAAGTTATTATATCAGATTCGGGGGGATTATTTAACGCTGCTTATCTTCAAGCCGACTGTATTGGAGGGTTGGAATGCGGTGCTCTTCCTGATCAATCCGAAATCAACGCGCCCGCGTTCGATATCATTGGAAATGTTCGATGTTGTGCAAACATATCCTTCCGGAAGCGTTGAAAGGTCCATTTCAACTGCCCTGCCCCTGAAAGAACCGATCGCATAATGCCCGCTGCTGTCCGTGATGCTTATCTTGTCGCCCAGGATGACCATAATACCAGAGATACCGGCCTCAGACTGATCCATCTTCCCGTTCCCGTTCTTATCATTGAACACGTATCCTTCGACCGCGCCGTTGCCGGCCTTCAGGTAAATTTCGCTGGCAAAAGCATAAGTCAGCCCGAACTTCACATGGTTCTGCCTTGCGGTCGTCCTTTCCGTTTCAGGGCCCTGTACATCCGTTATTATGGCGGCAATATAGAAGTTTAGATCTTTGCTCGGCTTGTATCTGAAAGTAATGTCATAATAAAGTGCCGTTGTCTCTTCCGTTGCAAGCGCGCCTGGAGCATCCTTCCTGTAATCGATCGATGAAGTGAGCGATGCGCCTTCCCATATGAGTTTTGTTTCGGGAAGGTCGACCCTGACCTCCATTGCCGAGGGTAAAGTCCTGCTTCCAGTTGTGGTTATCTTCCTTTCCCCGGTCTCGCTTTCAACATTGAAACGGGCTATGCCGAACAACGGGAAGTTCAGTCCGAAGATCGTCCTTTGCTCCGTATATGATTCCTCTGAACCTGAAAAGCTCTCGAACTTGGCAGGCTGGGCTTTAACGTAAATTATGTTGTCGGTCATAAAATAGAATGAATGCGATAGCGAAGCATATCCACCCTCAGCCACTCCCCCTCTCTCATATGCCTTCCTGTCGTTCCTCCATCCCGTAAGGTAAAGTGATGTTGATTGGGACAAGCTGTAAGCAACATTTGCTGAGACATCAGCATTGCCAATGTTCGGTGATAAGGCAAGGCTGTCCGTGTAGTTGTCAAATCCTCCGGATATCGTCATGTTCTTTATCGGCGAATAAGATACGGTTGAATAAAGGCCCTTCTTGCCTGCATAGCTTACGTAGTCCACCGGATTCTCATAGTCCGCATCAATATCACGGTAAGTCGTCGTTAGCCTGATCATTTGACTTCCATACTTTATCTCTCCTATAAGCCCGTTCCCCCCGCCGGCCGATCCGGTTTCCGCAAAGATATTAACATCTCCCAGGCTATATTGGCCGCCGTAGGCAAAAAGGTCCTTGCCCTCTCCCATGGTAAGATACGTTGCGTTCAGCCCGAAATTCAAGGTTGGATAATATGTCGTCCTGAAGCCGCTGAAAGCTTCCTTCGGCCTCGTGTCGCGCCTGACCTCTCTTCCCCAGTAGCTGTTGCCCTTTGATCCGCCGACCATCGTGAACAGGAAATTCTTTGTGGGTTTCAAGGTCAGGCCTGCGCCCTGGTAGCTCATGTTATTCAGCGTCAGTTCCGAGAAGCGAACGTTATTGTCGCCAAACTGCATGGAATAAGTCCTTCCCGAAAGCCCGAGGCGCATATATGCCATCTGATTATAGCCCTCTCTCTCCTCGAACTGCATTTGGGAATCCAAAGCACCCATGAATGTGTCGCCCGACGCGCCCATGACATGATATGAATATCCGTATGTCCAATTATTTTCTGTGTAGTCGGAGGCAGAAGAACCCGAGCCGATCCCTCCCGCATAATAAAAAGCAAGAGGTGTCGGGTCCCATCCGTAGCATGGGCTGATAAGGGCGATCAATAACAATAATATCAATAAATGTCTATTCATATGTTTATTGCGTGGAAATCCAAAAAAACACCCCCTTCTTACGATGGGCGTCTTTGTAAATGGATTGGTCTAATGTATCCCCCCTTCTATATATATATCGTCATTTTTGGGGGGAAATTTTACTTTATTTTCACTTGGCGGGCAGGGAAAAATCAGCAGATCTCTCAATGTTCTTACCTTCGATCTCAACCTTTACTATTGCCTTATATTCCCCTTTTTCATCTACTGGGTATTCTTCGCTAATAGTTACCTCATCAAGGGGCATGGTCTTTACGCTCGGCAGTGAAAGGACTTCCAGTTTTTGGCTGTTTTTCAGATAGATCTCGATCATTGGATTAACGGAAAGGTGGGAGTTGCCGGTATTTTTGAATCTAAGTTTGAATTGAACTTTATTACCCTTGCCGGGCTCAGCGGAAAAAGCCTTTATTTCGCCCGATCTCACGCTTTTTCCCTTGGTTTCTTGATAGACTATCGAGCCTATTCTGCCGCCGACCGATACGCCTTCTTTACCTTCGAGAACGCTTTCAAAGAATATCACGGCAACATGGCCTCCGGTCGCATCCTTTGGTATGGTCATCACATACTTGATCTCCTCTTCGGACAATGGTTCAATAAGTACCTCTTGGGGATCGATATGTATCCAGTTCGCACAGGAATATGGATTCGTTCCGGCCTTTTTAAAAATCTTGCTTCCGTCGGCCGCATATGACCAGTCCGACACATACGCTATTATCTTTAACGGTTTAAGACCGTTATTCTCTATTGCGATCTTTCCGCTTGTTGTCGATCCAGGATCCGTAGCGATATGGATGCTGGGTTTATCTATAGTCATCGAGAAAGGGTAGCTTGTCGATTCGATCTTTATTTTATCTGATTCTTCTGGACGATTTGGCTCAGTCGGTCCCGGATATCCCATTGAGTAAGCCTGTGAGCTTAAAAAAACGAGGACCATTAAGGAACATATCTTTTTCTTCATGCGACCTCTCATTCTGTCATTGTGAACATGACCGAACAGGTATATTCACCGGGAGCCTGGTTCTCCGGCACGAACAGCCTGAACTTGAAATCATTTCTTGTGCCCTGAGGGGTGTTGTTGCCTTCATCCTCAGAGCTCCTGTAAGCTACATTAGGATACGTTTCAAATGGTTTATAATCATTTCCATACCACTTGCCACTGCCCGAAGTTGTCCCGCCCCACGTTAAGTTCTTGTTAGAGATCATATTGTTACCCGAAGTAAGCGGTTTATCGTTCGAGACCTGTACATACCACCGCTCCCCTCCGCTTGATCTTGATACGACCGTGACACTATAATCGCTGTCTGCGGTCTTGCCAGGTGAGGCATCGGGAAAGTCTATAATCTCCCTGCTCATGGAAAGCTGGAAAAGGCCCTTAATGTTGACCACGGCGGTGATGGTGCCGGTATCTTTTACCCCGAGCGCGAATGACGAGTAAAGAAACTGCATTATGAAAATTATAATTAATAAGCATATTCTCATGTTTATTACTCCGTAAGGGTCAATTTTACAGTCGACATATATTTCCCCGCTCTCTGTTTAGGCGGTATCTTGAGCTTGAACTTTAAATGGTTCTTGGTGCCGTCCGGAAGATTGTTGTTCTCGCCGGCACCGGAAGAATACACAAGGGTCGGCGTCAGGGAAAGCGCGTCCTCACCTGTGCCATACCATCTTCCCGTCCCGTCGCTCCACCCGTACCATTTGAAGTTCTCATTGGGTATCATGTCCGGACCTGATGTCAAAGGTGAATTGTTAGAGATCTTCAGGAACCAGGGATTGCCGGTATCGCACTTGGCCGTTACAACAACACCCTCAACCGGAACGTTCTCCTTCTCATTGCCGGGAAGCATTTCCTCAAAGTCTATTGTTCCTCTATCGATCGAGAGCTGGAACATTTGTTTTACCGTAACGCTGACATTGACACTTCCTGTCGTTGTTACACCGCCCAACTCACGCATTTGATATAGGATCTGGCCCGTATATACTCCGGGCGGCTTGTCAGCTGGTATTGCAACGGCATATTGGAATTGGCATTGGGCTTCATCCCCGGTCCCCGATTCAGCAGTGGGAACAAGATAAACCTTTTCATATGAGGTCGTAAAATCTGCGAAAGGCTCCGGAGCACAGTGCCATTTATCGCCCTGCCCCGGGCTTGAAGTGTCTGAACTGAGGTCATAAAAATTAACATAAGTGCAAAGAAATTTAAGTCTATCGACTGTAATAGTATTGCCGCCGGATACAAGGTCCGTTGCCTTCAATTCAACATAGAATGGATTGTATTGTCCGCTGCATTTGAGCATATTGTTATAATTATATGACGAGGGCTTGTTCGTAGCCTTTACCCAATCACCCGGATAACCGCTTATAACAATAGTATCCGTATTGAATATTGCCATTTCAAAAGCCCCAAGCCCAAAACACGGAACAGACAACAAAAAAGCACCTAATAGGAAAACTACTAGGTGCTTTATATGCTTTATCCTTGGAACAGGCATTATTTCTTGACGGTCAAAGAAACGTTGTCAATATTGTACTTCAGCATGCCGACCTTCTTTGATCCGATGCAAATAAGCTGCATCTGGACCAGGCCACCCGAACCGCCGCTTTGCTCCGGATCCCATATATCATCCCCAACGCCGGGATTCTCGTCTATGAAATCTGAAATTGGGACCTGCACCCTCTTCCAGCCGCTCCAGTCAACAATGAGGCTGTATGTGAACTTGTCGTCATAAATGTTAGCGAAGTTCGCATTAGGGTCCTGCTCAATCTGCCAGTTGTTGTTATCATCATCGTTCAGCTCGATCTTTATCGTGCCCGAACCGACACCGTTCCCGTAAATGTCCATTTGCAGGGTATTGTACTTGGAAAGGTCAACCCCTCTTCTGGCAATGTAGGTGCCGATACCGCCGGCATACCAATCGGAGGCGTTCCCTGTGATGTTCAGGGAATATTTTCCGATCTTGGAGATCGATGCCGGATCGCCTTTTTGATAGCTTGAATTGTCAACAACGTTGGGATTCACGTTGTCGAACTTCCACCATTCAGGATTCGAAGTGTAATTGCCGTCTTCAAAATCGTCGATCATGTAAACATCGACTTCCGTGCCTCTTTTTTGCTCTTGAGGCGGCGGGCCCGCAAAACCTGAAGCAAAAATAAGGACAATTACCATCGCAAAGAACAAGACTTTTCTCATAAAAATACCTCCCTTTTAAAGAATACGGCTATACTACCACTTGATGTTTTGCCTGTCAATCGTGGGTTAGAGCTGATATCGTTCAGTTTATCAGCTCGATCTCCCCCCATACGCTTGGGTCCTTGTAAAAGAGGTAATCGCCGCTCCAGACAAGCTGGGCTTTCCTTTCAAACTTCACATCGGCATCATCGATCGCGACGTCAAATCCCAATTTAATGCCTGCCTTGGGCGAAAAACCGCCCAGTTCGGCCCACGGCACCTTTGCTTCCAATATATATCCCTGGGGATCAACCTTCCTCATGGCCGTTATTTCCCCGCCTTTTGGTGATCTCCTTTTTTTCCATATCCAGATAGAGGGTTTGTTCATGCCGCCATCCCCGGAACCGAAACCTATCTGATAATCCTGGTTGGACATGTAATCCCTTTCCTTTGGCGCTTCATTATCAAGACCAATTACGACCTCAATGGCATCTCCATTCCATATGTCGGCGTCCTTCCTGCTGTTGGAGAACGGCATGTTATCGTCAACGTCGGCAGCCACATAAAGATATTCGTTGTCCCATTTGATATAGACCTTTCCACTCACATCCTTGTCGCCGAACCATACACTGCCCTCTTTTAACATCTCCCTGCCGGAAAGGACGATCGGAGATGAATCGCTCCATTCGCCAAGATCGCCGTCAAGTTTAAGCGGTTTTACCGCCTTTTTTGCTTTTGCCTTCTTTTTTTCGTTCGAGGCAGTCTTTACCTTTAGGTTCGCAATGCTTTTCGCGTCGCTAAGGAAAAATGGATCGCTTAACATCTGCTTGTAAGCTGTTTCCGTTGCCTTGCATGAATTGGACCTCCAGTCGCATTCCTTCATCACGTCAAATAGAACTATGGCTTTTACCTGCTTCATCGATATCTTGAGGGCGTCCGGGATCTCCTTGATCCACCTTGCTTTCGCATTGGGATCCTTGTCGTCCTCCGTTGATCCGAACTCGGCGATCATTATCGGCTTGCCCGGATGGCTCCTCGATGTTGACCTTACCTGGTTCTTGAACAATACCGCGAAGGTCTCCCATCCGCTCCAGGATTGCGTCGTCCCCCAGTTGTATCCGTCTATGCCTATCCAGTCAACGTAATCATCGCCCGGATAAGCTTTCTCATACTCATTCCATACTGCATCAGGTTCCGGATAGTTATTGAAGCACCATATCCACTTAACGTTATCCGCTTTCTCCTTCTTGAAAATGTCGCCTACATGCCTGACCGCCTTGATATACTTCTGCGGATCGCTGTCGTTGCTGGGCACTCCCCAGGGGTATTTCTTGATGTTGAATTCATGACCCCATCTTACAAAGACCGTCTTGCCGTACTTCTTTGCATCTTTTGCCCAATTCTTCATGTATACGTCATATCCACCGCCGAGTATTACGTCAAGATTTATGCTTTCCTCATTCCCCCATATCCATGGCTCCCAAACGATATGAGGGACCGCGCCGTATGCATCAACTTTCGCGCATGAAGCCGTCGGGAAATCATAAGAATAATCAAGGTACCACATGACCATTGCCGGCTTTTTGTCGAAAGTGCGCTCAAACGCCTTTATGAACTCCATATTGGCAGGGGATCCTTCCCTGAAAACGCCGATATAACAGCCGTCTTCAGGAACAGATGCTTCCTCCGTAACGGCTTCAACCGTCCTTGAGGGAAAGCTGAATCCCATGATCAGGATCGAAACAACGAGCAATATGACCGAGAAGAATCTATTCATCTTTTTACCCTTTCTGAGGATCATGGGCTATCCTTTCACGGCTCCGGCCGTCAGTCCTTTTACGATGTACTTTTGTAGCATGAAGAACAGCACCATCACGGGTATCGTGGCCACTGTGGCAGCCGCCATCATAAGGTCGAACCTGTTCTGATAATTGCCAACGAAAAGCCTGATTCCGACAGGTATGGTCAATGTCTCGGCATTGGTCAGTACCCACGCGAACATGAGTTCATCCCAAGCGGTCAGGAAAACATAGACGCCCGTCGCTATAATACCGGGCACAGCAAGGGGAAGAGCGATATACCAGAAAACCTGAAGCGGCGAGCAGCCGTCTATCTTCGCTGCCTCTTCAAGCTCAACAGGTATCGCCGCGAAAAATCCCCTCAATATCCATATGCTGAACGGTATGAAGAACGCCGAGTAAATGAGGATAATGCCGAAGAATGTCCCCTTGACCGGCAGTCCGGTAATGAGAGTGATCTTCACGAACATGATATATATCGGTATCAAATACATTATCGCCGGTATCATTTGGGTCGCAAGGATAAGATTGCTTGCCAGGTTCGAACCAGGGAACCTGAACCTGGAAAAAGCGTATGCCGCTGTAGTGGCAAACACCATCGCAAGCAGCATCGTTATGCCGCATATTATGAACGAATTCCTTAGGTAAAGGCCGAAATTAATGTTGTACCACATGTCTATATAGTTGCGCCATTTGACGAGAACATGCCCCAGCGGCAGCTGGAACCAGTCGGACGGTATTCCTTTGCCAAGGTCAATGTAAGATATCCTTCCTGCCGTAGTCCCGAGCATCAACGTGCTGCCGTCCACGATCAGGGACAATATCGCGCCTGATGTCAACTTTTCCTTTGATGTTTTCCCGCTCGATATAGGGATAAAAAGCTTATCAAGGTTCTGTATCGAGCCCGTCGAGACATCCATTATCGATAATCCCCTGTTGGTCCCGAAAAACATGTATTTACCATGGAACATTATCTTGTTCACATGATCGGAGATAAGCCCGCTTGCCGATGAATATACTTTAGAGTTCCTTGCCTTCTTTAAGTCGAATATAACAGCACCTGAAGAGGTCCCCAGATATATTTTTCCGTCGTGCAACTTGATGTCCCAGACTTTGGCGGTGATCGAACCAACCATTATCGGATATGCAGAAACGACCTTGCCCTTATCCAAGTCTACGACCAAAAGCCCCTTGTCCCCTCCAAGTAGAAGATCGTTTCCGTATTTTGCCATTGAGACGACCTGGAAGGGGCTTAGCTCGTTCTGGATGTCGATCACGCTGGTGAACTTCTGCTTGCTCGTATCGAATTCGAGCACCTTCTCAAAGTCCCTGAGTTCCAAGCTCAGCCATAATTTTCCGCCTTCTTTTATCACAACGCTGGAAGCTATCTTGCTGACATTGATATCCTTTAAATGATAGGAGAACGAACCGACCTTTTTAAGGTCTGATTTCCTCAGTTGTTTCATGCCTTTATCGCCTGTGACGACCCAAATATATTCGTCATCCAAGGCAAATGAGGTCGCCATCGACTTGACCGACACATGCTTTACGATCTTACGGGATGTTTTATCGATCTTGCTGACCGCGCCGTCCGCACCGCATACATATATGAAACCGCGGTCAGCCGCCATCTCCACGCCGGCATTCTCCGCCCGCGAAAGCAATATCCTCCCGCTCAAGATATCTGTGTTGTCCTTGAAGGATGAATAGACCATCCAGAATATGGGAAAAAGCGTGATCACCAGGAAAATTATCATCACGACATCTATGATGCGCTTTATGATCCTTTGCCTCATGTAATGGGTGATCTTGATCATCCCCTGATCTCCTCAGCTTTTTGGTAATATCTGAACCAAATATTGACGATGATGATCATAACGACCAGAAGAACGACCGATGTGGCCGATCCCATCCCGAAGTTCCATCTTTGAAAAGTGTTCCTGAATATGTTGGTCATCATAAGGTCGCCCCACTCTCCGGGAAATCCCGCGCCGAAACCGAACATCATTATTACTATGTTGAACGAGTAAGTGTTGTATATGATGCCGAAAAGTATGAGTATCGCCCAGACCGGCCGGAGTAGCGGAAAGGTTATCATCCAGAACTTTCTCCAGGGAGTGGCTCCGTCGATGTCGGCCGCTTCGTAGAGCTCTTCGGGGATGGCCTGCAGCCCCGCCAGAAGCATGAGCATTGAAAGCGGCCAGTATCTCCACACTGTTGGTATTATTATCGCCCATAAAGTATTCGGGCCAAGCAACCAGAAAGGTTTATCAGGGAGCAAGTGAAGTATGTCGACAAGGAAAACGTTTATTATTCCGATCCCTCTCTGCCACATGAAGCCCCAAAGAAGACCTGTTACGTAAGTTGGGACTATCCATGGGAAAAGGAAAAGTGTGCGGATAAGCCCCCTCGCCCTAAAACGCCTGTTCACCATCAACGCAACTATCAGGCCTACCCAAAGCGTGCCTAGGGTGACGACAACTGTGTAGATCACCGTGTTCCTCACGGCCTCAAAAAGGCCAATCCTTATGGGACTTATCGGGTTGAAGAGGACCTCATAGTAATTCTCGAACCAAATGAAGGGCGCGAGAAGGTATCTGCCTATCGTGAATTGATCGAGTTTCAGGAAGGACATGTATATTCCCTGCACGACCGGCAAAAAATGCAGGAATAACATTGCGATAGCTGTGGGAGCCAAGAATAAATATGCGAACCTGAATTTTTTTATGCGTCTCCAAAGTTCTTCTTTCTTATGCATATTCTGCTCCATTTAGTATGTTCAAAAAAAGCACTAGAGAAAAACTATACAATAAATATATTGCTTTTTCAAGAAGATAAATCTGCCGCCCTCTTTTTTGATTTATTCTGACATTTCAGGTAATATTGCTGAAAAATGGGCGGAAGATCAAACAAAAGGATATCGTTTGGCGCTTTCACGCCAAATCCGGAGATCACCTTAAAGCCTTTACAGAAAAAGCTGGGCTTTCCGTTATCAATAATCCTTATCTTCTCACCATGGAAAAAGGATTGGAAAAGGGATATGGATCCTTTCCCGTCAAGGTCCTGCAGGTTGATCATAAAGAACAAAAGCACGCCTTTTATCAAGTGGGAGCCGGCCACCTGGACAAATGTCCCCAACAGAATGATCAACGATTTCCCGCTTGATAAAATTGCGGAAGGTCTTTTTGACAAGTACATTGAAAAATGGGCCGTGGAAGCAAAAAAAATAAAAAAAGAAATATGGTTATCATTCGGACACGAAATGAACGGCCAATGGTATCACTGGGCAAAAAAGCGGGAACAGTATAAAAAGACCTTTTTACACATCTACAATGTTTTCAAAAGGCTCAATGTCAGCAATGTGCGCTGGGTGTTCTGCGTGAACAATTATCCTTTGGATTATATGTCGTATTTCCCGCAAGTGCTACGGAAGGACAAGAAAATAATCATAGGATTGGACGGTTATAACGCTGAGGGTGTCTGGGGCCTCAGGTGGAAGCCTTTTAAACAGATATTTGATAAGCCCTATAAATATGTATCAAGGAATTTTATGGATCATCAGCTTATAATCGCGGAGATGGGTTGCGGTGAAATTGGCGGGGACAAGCAGCTTTGGATAAACGACGCTTTCATATCCCTGAAAAAAAAGTTCAATAAGATCTCGGCATTGATATGGTTCAATATCAACAAGGAAGCTGACTGGAGGATAGGCAACTTCCGTATACCTCTGTAAATTGAAAACGAGCGGGAATTCTGGTAAAATAGCAAAAGTTTGTATTGAGTTTTCTCTTTAAAGGAGAATCCCATGAAAAAGTCATTCAAGGCCATGGCATTTATTCTATTGATGGTGCTGGCAGCTAACCTTAACGGTTGCGGCGCAAGGGAGGATAATAGCGGCAAGATAACGGTAAAGATGTGGGTCATGCCGAACAGCACCGAACCCTTAAGTGACATCAAGAAGATCCTCAAGGATTTTGAGGTAGCTAATCCCAATATAAAGATAAATATCACTTCTGTTGACTGGGGCGCGGCATGGACCAAGCTGACGACCGCAGCAACCTCAGGAGATGTGCCGGATCTTATCCAGATAGGCTCCACATGGGTGGGTTCGCTCTCGGGCATGGGCGCATTAATGGACCTTTCCGAAAAGATGCCTGAGATAGGCGGCAGGAACACGTTCATTCACGCGGCATGGGCGACTTCAGGGATAGAGGGAAGCAAAAAGATCACCTCGATCCCGTGGTTCATAGATATAAGGGCGATGTTCTACAGGACGGATGTGCTCCAGGAAGCGGGAGTAGACCCAAAAGAACTTGATAGCTGGGACACTTTCGCAATAGCCCTGAAAAAGATAAAGGATGCGAACGTTGTTATTAACGGTGTGGAGATAGCGCCTCTGGGCATATCCGGGAAGAACGACTGGAACGTGATCCACAATATCTCCCCCTGGATATGGGGCGCGGGCGGCGATTACCTTTCCAGGGACAATAATAGCTCAGTGATAAGTTCAAAGGATTCGTTCAACGGCGTCATGTTCTATGTGGACCTTGTTGATAAAGGATTTGTGCCTCTTGATTATCTTGAACTAAACACTGCGCAGGTATCATCGAACTTCAATAACGGATCATGCGCCATATATTTCGACGGCCCTTATGAGGTAAAAACACTGACCACGCCACCCGGCCAGGGCGGCGCTGCCGGATCCCATACCTCAAGGAATTTCGCTGTCGCGCCCTATCCGACCGGGCCAAAAGGAAGATATGCCTTCGTTGGAGGATCGAACCTTGCCATATTCAGTCAGGCGAAACATAAGGAAGAGGCCTGGCAGGTTATCAAGTATCTTATATCAAGAAAACCCCAGGTGGAATATTCAAAATTGACCGGCTTCCTGCCTGCAAGGTCCGACGCCTTTGATGATCCATATTTCACGGCCGATCCCCACAGAAAGGTTTTCAAGGATTCAGTAAAGTTCGGCAGGACTTACCCTTGCATCCCTGCTTGGGGCCTGCTTGAGCCGATACTTACAAGAAGGTTCGGGATTCTCTGGGAATATATTACGGGCGGAAAAAAAATCGATGCGAAAGAGGTCCAAAAACAGCTTGATCTTGCTAAAATAGAAATCGAGGGGGTCCTCAAACAGCGATAAAAATCTTTTAGCTGTTCAAAACTCATCATGTGCGGAATATTCGGATATATTGGAGACAAAGAAAGCATTCCCTTCCTCATCGAAGGTTTGAAAAAGCTCGAATATCGTGGTTATGATTCGGCCGGGATCGCGACGCTGGAAAAGGGATCGCTCAACCTAAGGAAGTGCGCCGGCAAGGTCATTGACCTCGAAAAGATGGTGGAAAGCGATCCTATCTCAGGAACTGTAGGCATTGCCCACACAAGATGGGCGACCCATGGAAAACCTTCAAAGGAGAACAGCCATCCTCATACCGACTGCAATGATAGAATAGCCGTCATACATAACGGCATAATCGACAATTATCTGGAGATCAGGCACAGGCTTTCCGATGAAGGACATACGTTCAAGTCCGCGACCGATACCGAAGTTGTTGCGCACCTCATCGAAAAGCACATGTCCGGTGACCTTGAAGAAGCGGTAAGGAAAACACTTCTGGAGATCGAGGGATCGTTCGCCCTGGCCATACTTCATAAAGGCGAACCGGATAAGATCGTCGTCGCAAGGAAGGGAAGTCCTTTGATCATCGGTATCGGCGACAATGAAACCTTCATATCTTCTGACATCCCGGCGATCATTAAACACACCGGAAAGATAATATATATGGACGACCATGAGATGGCGACGGTCAGGCAAAAAAGCGTGATCGTAAAGGACCTGTCCGGTAAAAAGGTAAAAAAGAACGTAACTCTTGTCTCATGGGACCCTGTATCCGCGGAGAAGGGCGGATACAACCACTTCATGCTTAAAGAGATACATGAACAGCCGACTGCGATCAGGAACGCTATTGCGGACAGGATAAAAGGCAACAAGATACATTTTAACGAGCTAAAGATCAGGGATGAAGAATTGAAGAAATTCAACCGCGTTGTACTGACTGCCTGCGGGACATCTTGGCATGCGGCCCTTATAGGTGAATATCTTATAGAAAAATTCGCGAGGATCCCAGCGGAGGTCGAATACGCGGCCGAGTTCAGGTACAGGAACCCGACGATCGACGAGAACACTCTTGTTATTGCCATATCGCAGTCAGGTGAGACCGCAGATACCCTTGGGGCCATAGAAGAAGCAAGATCAAGATCTTCTAAAATATTGTCAATAGTTAACGTGTCCGGCAGTTCCATTGCCAGGGATTCGCACGGTGTCATCTATACCAACGCGGGTCCGGAAATCGGCGTTGCATCAACAAAGGCTTTCACCACCCAGTTAGCAATGCTTTACCTGCTTGCGCTTAAATTAGGCGGGTTAAGAGGTTCCATGACAAATGAGGATCTAAGCAGGAGGATCGATGATCTCTGCAAGATACCGCAGAAACTAGAAAAGCTGCTTCAAAAAGAGAAGCATATCGAGGACATAAGCGACATTTTTTATAAATGCACTAATGCGTTGTACCTTGGGAGGGGCGAGGGCTTTCCCGTGGCGCTTGAAGGCGCTCTTAAGCTGAAGGAGGTCTCATATATTCATGCCGAAGGATACCCGGCAGCAGAGATGAAGCACGGCCCTATCGCTCTTATTGACGAGAATATGCCGGTGATAGTTCTTGCATTTAAGGGGAGAAGATTAGAGAAGATCCTCGGCAATATTGAGGAAGTTAAAGCCCGCGGCGGAACAGTAATCGCCGTGGCAACCGAAGGAGATGACAGCGTTAAGGATAAGGCGGACCATATTATTCACATACCGGAAACCACTGAATCATTATCCGCCATCCTTGCCGTAGTTCCTCTTCAGCTTCTTGCTTATCACATCGCGGTCAAGCGTGGTTGCCATGTTGACCAGCCAAGGAACCTGGCAAAAAGCGTTACAGTGGAATAATGCCGAAAAAATCGAAAGGGGAATCAGGCTAAGTGAAGTACGGATATTTCAGCAAGGACGGTAAGGAATATATACTGACAGATCCTAACACCCCGCGCCCATGGATAAATTTCCTTACAAATGAAGAGTACTGCGCCGTGATATCAGCTACAGGCGGCGGATACAGCTTTTACAAGGATAGCAGGAATGAAAGGATGCTCTGGTGGCTCGGACCGAACCTCTATAAGGACAGGCCGGGCAGATATGTTTTCGTCAGGGACGAACAAACCAAGGAAGTTTTCAGTATAACCTGGCAACCGTTACGGAAACAATATGATAGTTTTGAAGCCAGGATCGGCTTCGGCTATCAAGTGATCAGGTCCTCAAGGAACAAGATATCCGGGGAGATCACATATTTCGTACCGCGAAAAGAGCACTGCGAAATATGGAAGGTAAAGATAAAGAACGGGTCCGGAAAGACCAGGAAACTGAATTTGTTCGGCTATGTCGAGTTCTTTATCGGGAACTGGGATTACATAACGTACTACAACATCGCGACATTGTGGAACAGGGTGGGCTTGGATAAAAAGTCCAATTCGATCATTGCAAGAAAGACAGCCTTCTATCAGGAATTCAACATAAAGAACAATCCTTACCAGGTTTTTTTCACTTCGTCCGAAAAGGCGGACAGCTGGGATGCGAACAAGTATAGGTTCCTTGGACGCTACAATACCGAGGAGAATCCGGAATGCGTGTTCAACGGCAAATGCACGGAAAGCATCTGTGACGGAGAAGAGCCTGTCGGCGTGCTTCAGCATAACATAACACTTAAGCCCGGTGAGGAAAAAACGATAATATACATCCTCGGTCAAACCTCAAGCGAGGAAGAGTTCGACAGGATACTGAAGATGTATAAAACGCCCAAGAACGTCGATCAGGAGTTAACCGAAGTAAAGAAGTTCTGGGAAACCGCGATAGGCAATGTGAAGGTCGAAACGCCTGACAAGGAATTCGACAATATCGCCAATTACTGGGTAAAGTACCAGTTATACATGTGCAATTATTGGAGCAGGTCGCCGTCTTTTTATCACGAGGGACAGGGCGGGCGCGGCTACAGGGATTCATGCCAGGATGCGGAAGGCATACTTGCCCTTAATACTAAGCACGCCAAAGAAAAGATACTTAAGATAGCGTCCCTTACAAGGCGAGACGGCACAGTTGCACCAGGCTGGTCGGACACTTATGGCAAATATCATAACAGACCGTTCAAGGACCATCCGACCTGGCTTACCTCCACGGTCATTGCTTACGTAAAAGAAACCGGCGACCTTTCTATATTGGATAAAAAGGTCGTCTGGATAAAGGATATGTGGAGGGATGGCGGCACCAAGAGGGACATTAACTGGGACAAGGGGACCGTCGATGACGGTGATGGGACGCTCTTTGAGCATCTGCTGGCTCAGCTTAATTTTACTTACAATGATGTCAGCGTTCATGGCATACCCAGGGTCGGGGAAGCGGATTGGAATGATGCTCTTGATATGGCCGGCAGGCGCCAGATCGGGGAAAGTGTTTGGCTTGCGATGGCGCTTGTAAGATCGCTCAAGTTCCTCGCCGAGCTGGCGGAAATTAAAGGTGAAAGCACTATCGCGACAGACTTGCGCGAAAAAGCGGAGGTCATGGCTGGAAGGATAAACGAATACGGATGGGACGGAAGATGGTACATCGCGGGATATAATGACGACCTTGTTCCTTTCGGCTCAAACAAGAACAGCGAAGGGAAGATCTTCCTGAATTCTCAAAGCTGGGCCATACTTTCCGGTATAGTACCTCCTGACAGACTGCCTCTTGTTCTTGATTCGGTAGATAAAAAATTGAAATACAAACACGGTTTGGCGCTCCTTGCGCCCGCTTATTCCGTCTTCGATCCCGGCCTTGGAAGGATAGCTATGTTCTCAAAGGGCACGAAAGAGAATGCCGCCGTCTTTTGCCACGCGCATGTGTTCATGGCCGTGGCATATGCAGCCGCGGGTCTCGGCACAAAAGCGTATGAGTCGATCTGTCAGATCATGCCGAACAAGCAGCATGACGTAGAATTGTATAAAACTGAGCCGTACGTCTTCTCTGAATATCTGATCGGCCCGGATCATCCGTACGCGCACGGGGAAGGCGCTTTTACATGGCTTACCGGAACGGCGGGGTGGACATTCCTTTTTATAACGGAATGGATACTTGGGGTAAAAAGAGAATATAAAGGCTTAAGGATACAGCCATGCATACCGGCAAAGTGGAAGAAATGCCGCATCACCCGGGACTTCAGGGGCGCGACCTACGAAATATCAATCGAGAACCCGAACGGGGTTGAAACAGGGATAAGGGAGATCTACGTTGACGGCAAAAGGGCCGACAGCAACCTGATTAAGCCTCATGGAGACGGCAAGGTGCATGATGTAAGGGTGGTAATGGGATAAACATATGGAAAATATCTTTCCTTTTGGAGTGACCTTTTACCCTGACCAATGGCCCAAGGATTACTGGGAAAAAGCTTTTTCCCAGATAGCCGCGGCCGGCTTCTCTATTGTCAGGTTCGGTGAGATGTCTTGGGATTGGGTGGAGCAAAATGACGGAAAGTTCGCCTTCGAGGAAATGGATAGCGCGCTGGATACCGCTGACCAGAACGGCATAAAGGTCCTTCTTGGGATACCAACATCTCAGGCCCCACAATGGCTAATGAAAAAGTACCCGGAGTTAAGGCCTGTCGACAACGAAGGTGTTCCCTACCCTGAATACGGCCCGAGGCCGAACGTATGCAAGAACAATAAAACCTATTTAAGGTACGCGGAAAGACTTCTTAAAACGATGGTAAAAAGGTACAGTAAGCATCCTGCTGTATGGATGTGGCAGCTTGATAATGAACCCGTCGTCGCACCGCTTGACTCGACCACTCAGAATGACTACTGCCATTGCAGGGCAACTGAGGAATCGTTCAGGGAATGGGCCAAGTTGAGATACAAGACCATTAATGATCTGAACGAGTCCTGGGGCACGAGGTTCTGGACATGTACTTTCCGGTCGTTTTCGGAGGTAATGCCTCCAAGGGTCGGCGTCTGGGATGCGGGTAATCCGCACATATTCCTTGATTGGTTCAGGTTCAAGTCCGAGTCGTTGAGCGAATTCATCCTCTGGGAAAAGTCCCTCGTAAAAAATATCGATCAAAAAAGAAAGATCGGAACAAATGGGTTTATCGGCATATGTTCAAGGGTCCCTGACCACGACGTGCTTTCCGGAGGAATGGAATGGTACGGCCTGGATATCTACCCTAAGGGCGGCGAAATGGGACAAAGCACCGTCGCAAAATCAGCGGACATGTGGAGAAGCTATACTGACGGCAAGGACTGCGAGTTCCATGTCACTGAACTCCAGGGCGGCAATAATGTCAGGTGGGGCAATCCCGATCATGTGCATGGTGAAGAGATCAGGATCTGGACGCACCAGATGGTGGCCCATGGGGCTCAGGCAATACTGTATCATAACTGGAGGACACCTTTGTTCGGCAGCGAGACCGGGGGATTTGGCATCTTGAACCTTGACGGCACCCCATCCAAAAGGCTCGAACAGATCAAGATCGCGATCAAAGAAGTGAACAAGATATACCCCCAACTCACAAAATACGTCCTTGAGCCGAAACTTGCGATCGCCAGCTTAAGGAGCAGCGAGATCCAGACATATCAAGAACAGGGCCCATCAAGGGCCATATCAGGGCAATGGACCCCGGTAAGGGATGACATCGGTCTTATGCATTCTATAATATCAATGGATAGCGCTTACAATATCATTTGGAACTACCACAATCCCGTTGCCTTTATCTTTGAAAGACAGCTTGAGCAGGATGCTCTGCCATACGAGGTCATCCTGCTGCCGAATCCGTACATTCTGACCGAAAAACAAGCAAAGGTACTTAAAAAGTATCTCTATGATGGCGGCATCCTGATAACCGAAGCCAGGTTCGGCCTTAAGAACGAGCGCGGCCGCCTTTATGAAAGACCTCTCATAGACACGATTTTTGACATCAGGTATGACCACACTGAGACCATAAAGGACAAGATCGGAATCCCTTCCCTTGAGACGAACGCGTACGGTTTTAGGGACATTGTCAGCCCGCAGAACGGCGTACTTGCCGCTTTTGATGACGGACATCCGGCGCTGGTCGAAAAGAAGATAGGTAAGGGCAAGCTTCTTTATGCGACATTCAGCCTTTTCTTGAGCTCATCCAAAGAGAAGGACCAAAAACTGGCCGAAATAATAAGGAGCCATATTCCTGCACCAGAGATCAGGATCACAAATTCAAAGGAAGTTGAAATGGTCGTCTGGAGCGGTACCAAATCGGTAATATTGTACCTTATTAACAATGCCAATAATTCAGATTCGTCCATAATCAAGCTTTCCAACCGGTTCACTTCAGCAAAAGACATCCTTGGAGACAAGGAATACGCGATCAATAATTCAACGATATTCCTTGAATTCAAGCCTCTTGAGGTAAAAGCTATCCTGCTTCAATGACCAAATTGAATCGGGTTCGCTTTTAATGTAAAATGTCCCACTGATTCACCTTGAACACAGAAGGAGGACAAACTTGGAATACGGCTACTTTGACGACAAGAATAAGGAATACGTCATAACGCGGCCTGACACTCCCCTTCCTTGGATAAATTACCTGGGATGCGAGGATTACTGCGCCCTAATGTCGAACACGGCAGGCGGATACAGTTTCTACAAAGATGCCAAGGAACGCAGGATAACCAGGTATCGCTATAACAACATACCTATGGACAGGGGCGGACGCTACATTTATATAAAGGATGATAAGACCCGGGACTTCTGGTCCCCCTCATGGCAACCGGTATTGAAAGGCCCGGATAAGTTCAAGTATGAATGTCGCCACGGACTTGGGTATACAAATATAAGATCAGAATATTCGGATATAAAGACAGATGCTGTTTACTTTGTACCGCTCGGGGAAAGCCTAGAGGTCTGGATGATCAATATCACTAATAAGTCTAAAAAAGCAAGGAGCCTCACTATTACATCATTCATAGAATTCTGCCTCTGGGATGCTTTAAATGATATGACCGATTACCAGTATAACTTGAATATTGGCGAAACGGCATATAAGGACGGTACGATCTACCATCTTTCGCGCTACAGGGTTGAAGAAAAGTATTTCGCTTATTTTACCTGCACCAATTTAAAGCCGCACAGCTACGATAGCGACCGCACGGCATTCCTTGGAAGATACGGCTCACTTGAAGCCCCAAAAAGCGTGATCGAAGGCAAAGGTTCTAACTCAAAAGCGCACGGCTGGGCGCCCGTCGGTTCCCATGTTCTCAAGATAAAGCTTGCCCCGAACGAAACAAAAAGGATCATCTTCGTGCTCGGTTACAGCGAGGACAAGAACGACGTGCACAGGGTGATAAGAAAGTTCAAGACTGCCTCCGCCGCCGAGAAAGAGCTGAAAAACCTGAAGACATATTGGGAAAGCAGCCTTCATAAGTACTCTGTTGATTGTGATGATAAGGATGTAAATTCAATGGTTAACATCTGGAACCAGTACCAGTGCAGGACCACTTTCAACTGGTCGCGTTCAGCATCATATTACGAAGCGGGGATCGGAAGGGGGATGGGCTTCAGAGACTCGAACCAGGATACACTGGGTTTCTCGCACCAGATACCCGACAAGGTAAGGAACAGAATAATCGATCTTGCTTCGACCCAGTTCAAGGAAGGGAATGCTCTTCACCAGTATTCACCTCTTACAAAGAAGGCGATAAGCAACGAGAAGAACTACTCGGATGACCATCTATGGCTGATAATCTCAACAGCTAACTATATAAAGGAGACGGGCGATATTGGCTTCCTGAAGAAACAGGTCAAGTATGGGAATGGGGATCCCGCTACCATGTATGAGCACCTTTCAAAGGCCATTGATTACACACTGAACAACCTTGGATCGCACGGGCTGCCTCTGATGTTCTTTGCCGACTGGAACGACTGCTTGAACTTGGGCATCAGGAAGAACAGGGCTGAATCGGTCCTTGTCGGTGAGATGCTTGTTTTTGTGGCAAAAGAAATGAGCGAGCTTGCAAATATCCTGGGTAGATCGGAAGACGCAAAAAAATACATTAAGATCTCCGAGAAGATGTCAAAGACCGTAAATGATGTCGCCTGGGACGGTGAATGGTACATAAGAGGGTTCACCGACGAAGGCGAGCCGCTTGGCTCAGCAAAGAACAAGGAAGGACAGATCTACCTTGAGACGCAGCCGTGGGCCGTCATGTCAGGCATAGCCGTTCATAAGCGGGCTCTAAAGTGCATGGATTCCGTAAAGAAGCTTCTTGCAACGAAATACGGGATAATGCTATTAGCCCCGTCCTATTCCAGGTTCCATCCCGAGCTGGGCTCCATATCCATATATCCCGGGGGATTAAAGGAGAATGGCGCCATATTCTGTCATCCCAATCCATGGGCGATGATCGCCGAATGCATGCTTGGGAGAGGGGATCGGGCATTTGAATACTATAAAGCGATCCTGCCCGCCACAAAGAACAAGATCCCTGACATCCACAAGGTCGAACCCTATATTTATTGTCAGATGATCGCCGGCCGTGAATCGCCTAATTTCGGCGAAGGAAAGAACTCATGGCTCACCGGCACTGCAGCCTGGAATTTTGTCGCCATATCGAACTGGATCCTGGGGATCAGGCCGCACTATAACGGTCTCATAATAGATCCATGCATACCAAAAAAGTGGGACGGATTCCAGGTGAAAAGGTATTTCAGGGGCAGCGAATATTTTATCATTGTCAGGAATCCTGGCGGGATCTCGAGCGGCGTAAAGTCAATAACCGTTGACGGTGTGAACATCAGCGGCAATATTGCTCCTATATTCAATGATAATAAAGAACACCATGTTGAAGTGAGGCTTGAGGAAAAATAAAGGCGGATCACAATCTGCGTCCGCCTTCATTAATAAGATCTTATTAAATCATTATTTACCGAACCATCTTTGAAATAGCCCTTTTTTCTCGCCCTTCCCTTTTTCTGCCGCTTTTTTAACGCCCTTTGGCGGCTCAGTCTTCTTTCCCTTTTCCTTAGCCTTCTTTTCCTTCTCTGCCTTTTCTTTTGCTGCCTTTTCCTTCTCAGTCTTTGATTTTTCCACTTTAACCACTTTTGTTTTTGTCTTCTCGGTGGTCGGCTTATCGGCAGGTTTTGCAAATGCGATATTGGTAAGTGCAAATATCATGAGGACCACTAATGCTATATGCTTCATATTTCACCTCCCCCCATATCCGAGCATTATACACATTTTGCGCCGTTTTAGGAAGTAAAGGTTTTGTTGGCGATCCCTTAATGTTTTCATGGCTGACCGTCGTGGACGATGTTAGAACCATTCGACAAGCTCGGGGGATGTAAAAGTCATAAACTGATAATTTTTATCGAATCGAGTATTTCTCTTGCCATACAGGAATAATCCTCATTGCCTGCCGGACATGCTACGGTTAGAGTCCATACTCTCTTCCCATCATGAAAAGCCAACATATGCATAGCTCTGTATTTATTTGATTCATCTTTAAAGGAAATATAAATCCTATAGCCCCCAATAATGCGATTAGAATTGTGAATATTAACATTAACTCTATTAAACTCACTGCTATACTCCGTCCTTCCAGGATAACTTTTATGTGATGCGATTATATTTTTTGCCAGCTGATCCATCCCATATTTTTTATAATGTGCGTTAATTTTGATTCTTGTTTGCTCGTCATATAACATTATTGTTAATGCAATTAAAGCATCTCCCAATCCTCCAATATAATATTTTGACAGTTTAATCCCCGGTAGTTTCTTTGATATCTCCGGAATTTGCTGTCCTTCTACATTTTCTAATAAACATGGATATTTTCCAGTGATTGCCGCACTTCCAAGACCATAATTGGCTTCATTTAATTGATAGGGCCGCTTTTTCTTGGCCGAATATTCATATTTATTATTTTGCGAATCTAATAGCTTATGTTTGCCCCATTCTCTGACATTGATCTTTTGATTCTCAATATTTATCCATAAAAACGCTATTAATATAGTCAATATAAAGTAAGCCACCATTTTAAGCAGAATGAGTAAACTCTTTATAATGTATTGCTTACTAAAAGAGGGGGCAACTGACATCCCCCTAAAAGAATATATTGCAATAACAAAAGCGAGGATAATGCCCCATAAACCTGCTTTTCCCAATCCAACATTACATGCTGCGACAGGATATATATTAACCGCAATAGCCCAAATAATATACTCAGCTGCAATAAATAGTAGAACATAAAATGCGAACAATATGAAGAATGATGCGACCCCGAGTAATACTTTTACTGCCTCCGTAATAATATTTTTCAGCATATTTCTCCCACCCTTTACAATAAATCGTTAACCGTAATTTTTAATGCATTCGCTATCGCCTTAATTATCTCGATCCCAGGATTCTTAACTGTCCCCTTCTCAACCCTAGCCAAATGAACAGCAGAAAACTTGCTGGCGCATTTTATAACCAGCTTTTCGCGTGACAATCTTGACTTTGCCCGATATTGCTTTATGTTTTCACCTATTTATTCCCATTGACCGCCCAATATTCTCTCTCTTAAAGTTGCTTTAGTAAAGCTAAATCATTATTGATTAAGGCGAACTTTTTATTTCTCGTCCATCCTTTTATCTGAGCCTCTCTTTTTAAAGCTTTGCCTTTATTAGTATAAGTTTCAGAGTAAAGTATTTTAACCGGTTTGTTATAGCTTGTGTAATGACCGCCAAAACCTTTCTGTGATCTTCAAATCTTCTTTTGAGGTTATTCGTAACTCCCGTATATAGAGCTTTATTGCTACATTCGAGGATATAAACAAACCATTTCATCTCAATATCCTTCGATTCATCATCGCTAGGCTTCGACTCACCTTCGACTCGTCACTTCGTTCCTCGCTCAGGTTCGCTCAGCCTACTTCGGCTTTTTGATTATTTTAGTATGTTATTTGTAACCATAACTTGTACTGAGCGACCCCGAGCTTGTCGAGGGGGAGTCGAAGTACTGGGGAGGTAGGATTCGAACCTACGAATGGCGGCTCCAAAGGCCGCTGCCTTACCGCTTGGCTACTCCCCAACGGACTGCGTCCGTAAATCCAAAATTCAAAATCCAAATGACAAACTGATGTAAATATTATATTTTACATTCATTTGTCCCGCCTCAATATTTATTATTTATATTGTTGCGGGATCCCGCTTCGCGGGAACATTTGTCATTGGTCATTTGACATTCCCGACCGCAGGTCGGGTGCTGCTCCCCAACGAGCTACGCTCGTAATGACCAATTTCCAAATCCCAATGACAAATTAATGAATAATATTATAATAATTATTTACTGAAGTGAGACTATTTATGGTATTCTCTTTCCGTCTCCGTCATATCAAAAATCCTGCCGAACAGCGTTACTTCAGCTTCTGTCATCTCTATCCCGCGCCTTTTCATTACAATTTCTGCGGTCTTAACGGCCTTATCGATCTCATATGTTTTTATGTCTTTTTGACTGCCCCATGCAAAGGAAGGCATGAACTTAGGCATCGGCCCGCCGCCAAAATAGCTGCTCGCCACCCCAACTATGGAGCCTGCGTTAATGAGAGTCGCTATACCGGTCTTTGCGTGATCGGAAATAGCTGCCCCAAGGAACATTTGTTTTGTGTCAATTTCCTGATCCATATATCTCGTTTTAATGGTCCCATAATTGCTCTTTAGGTTCGATGTTGTCGTTCCTGCTCCAAGGTTCACCCACTCGCCAAAATAAGTATGACCGGTGAACCCTTCGTGCTGCTTGTTGCAGTAGCCCTGAAAAATACAGTTAGATACTTCCCCGCTTATCTTTGAATACTGACCGATGCTTGTGTTCTTCCTGATCTTTGCGCCCAGTATCACGCACCTGTCGCCGATATACGCCGGGCCTTGTATCAAGGAAAAAGGCTGTACATCTACTCCTTTCCCTATATAAACAGGTCCATCCTTGGCGTCAATGACAACAAAAGGTCCTATGTTTGAACCATCATCCACAAAAACACTGCCTTTCGGGCTGATGACCGACTGCTGATGGACCCTGCCCTTTATCAATCCGCCTTTTGTTTTGCTTATGAAATCCTTTTCTATCTGGCCGCCATTCTCCTTGATAAGATCAAAATAACGGCTAATGAACTTCACATTGATCTTTGTTACCTTTATCCCGTCTTTAAGCATTGAAAATATGCCGCTTTGAACTATCCCTTTTATCTTTGATTTCACAAGTTCCAGGTTCTCCTTGTTCAACCTTGCGGCAATTATTCTGCCCTCATGCTCAAATATCTCATCAGGCCCAGCCGGGGGGATCATTTTTGCTAGCTCGCTGTCAAAAACGATCTGACCGTTCAGGAAAAGCATCATGGTTTCTTTACCGAACTTATTGATGATCGTCCCTGGATAACTCCCCTTAAGGATATCACTTAAATAATCCCTGCAAAGAACATAGGTGTTAGCTCTCGGATACTCGCGTCTTATCTTTTCAAGTAATGTGGTAATGCCGCACCTAAGATCGAACACGGGCCTCATCCAGCAGATCGGGAGCAGGTCTTTATATCCTTCGTCCTCATAAACGCATATGCTTGCCACGATAGCCTCCTTCTATTAGAATACCTTTCTTTTGAACTTCGGATCCTGAAAAGTGTACTTATAACGGGTGTGGATGTCGTACCTCCCTTGAAGTATCGCTGCCACATCCTCAATAAAGACCCGTTCCTCATCGGTAGGGATGATGAACACATTGACCTTTGACCTGTTCGAAGATATCTCCGATTCTTTCTCGTTGCTGTTGGCGTTCTTGTTCTTTTCCTTATCAAGCTGGATCCCCATGAATTCCAGACCGGAAATCACCCTTTCACGCAGCCTGTCATCCATTTCCCCCGCGCCTGCTGTGAACACTATTGCATCTACGCCGCCCATAGCCGCCGAGTAAGCCCCGATATATTTCCTTAACCTGTAAGATTCTATTTCAAGCGCCAGCCTGCATCTTTCATCGCCTGCCGCCGCCTCGCGCTCAATGTCCCTTCTGTCTGAATATTTCCCTGTTATCCCAAGTAGTCCGCTTTTCCTGTTGAGGATAGTATCAAGCTGGTTGGCGTAGAAACCTTCCTTTTCGATCATGAATAGTATGGTCGCCGGATCTATGTCGCCGCATCTGGTGCCCATAACAGCCCCCTCGAGCGGGGTCAATCCCATGCTCGTGTCGACTGATATGCCTTTTTTTACCGCCGCTATGCTTACTCCGTTGCCTATGTGCATAGTGATCACGTTGATCTCCAAAGGATCCTTTTTCATCAGCACGGCTGCGCGCCTTGAGACGTAAAGATGGGATGTCCCGTGAAAGCCGTATCTTCTAACACCGTACATCTTGTACCATTCATAAGGCACTGCGTAAATATACGCATACGGCGGTATCGTCTGGTGAAAAGCCGTATCAAAGACGGCTATGTGGGGAATGCCTCCCATCACGAGTTTTGCTGCTTCAATGCCGGCAATATTGTGGGGATTGTGCAATGGAGCGAGGTCCTGAAATTCCTTTATCGCGGAAAGGACTTCTTCGTCGATCAAGACCGATCTTGAGAACTTTTCGCCCCCATGGACAATGCGGTGACCCACTGCGCTTATCTGCGACATATCGCCCATGACCCCAACTTCCTTGTCGGTCAAAGTGCTTATTATCAATTGCAGCGCCGTCTTGTGGTCTGGGCACTTATATTCGGCCTTATAAGCATCTTTTCCGGGGACCTGATGCAGTATGAAGGAATTGTCCTGGCCGATGCGTTCAACTATCCCTTTTGTAAGCGGCTTGTCCTTTGTCCAATTGTATAGTTTGTACTTAACGGAGGAGCTTCCGCAATTTAAAGCTAGGATCAATAGATCGGCCATATATCTACCTTTCTAGGATAAGCCCGGGAGTCGTAAGAACGTTGCCGTCCTTATCAACAATAATAGCATAAACGTTTGCCAGGCCCCTCAAGAACTGCAATCCTCTTGAAGGTCCCATGACAAAAACTGCTGTTGACAATGCGTCCGAAAGAACCGCATCATCGGAAATGATAGTCACGCTCTTTGTCCCTCCAGCGGGCATTGCGGTGCGAGGATCAAGGATATGATGATACCTTTTACCTTTGATCTCAAAGAACCTTTCATAGTCCCCGGAAGTCGCCAGCGCCTGCCCCGGCTTCAGGTCCAAAATACCTATGATATCGTCCGGTTTTGACGGATTTTTAACACCTACCCGCCAATTCCTGTCACCGTTGGTGCCGATCACTGTTATGCTGGACCCAGTGCTGATGAGCGCGCTCTTCACGCCCCTTTCAACAAGAAGCGCCCTTGCCTTTGCAATCGCATATCCCTTTGCGATCCCGCCAAGATCGATCTTCATCCCCGGATAAAGCAACTTCACCGTTTCACTGCGGCTGTCTATCTCAACATTGCCGTAGTTGACAAGATGCTGTGCATAAGCAAGTTCATTCCCGGACGGGATCTCTTTCCTGTCCTTTGATGTAAAATCCCATATGTCCACAAGAGGACCGATCGTAATGTCATACATACCGCCCGTTAGCCTGCACACATTAAGCCCTCTTTTTATGATCTCAAAAGTGTCCTGACTGACGGCAACCGCGGTTATGCCGGCCATCCTGTTAATGTTCGAAAGCTCGCTGTTCTCATCATGGTAATTGAGAAGTCCTGCGATGCGCTTCATCTCTTCGATGGCAGCCTTAGCATGGCGTTTAGCATCAGGCCCGTTGATCCTGATCTCAACGATCGTCCCCATCAAATAATCAGATCTGCGCACACCTCGGAACTTGGCCTCCAGACCCTTATAAAGGGAAAGGCCAATGGATAAAAGCACAATGATCAGTAAAACTGCTACTATATTGGAAAGGATTTTTCGGCTGGATGAGGTCATCCCGCTTAAAATGTTTTCTCTGATTGCCATGTTCTGCCGCTTTCTAAAATAATTCTTCTAAAAACCAGTGTGTTTATGATATAATATCCCGACGCCAAAATCAAGGATACAACAGGAGAACTTATGCTGAAATTGGCCAGCCTATCGCAAAAATATCTGCTTGGACTTAAGGACCTATCCCCGGAAGAAATCATCCTCATACTTGATACGGCAGAAGGAATGAAAGAGATCTTCAAGCGACCTATCCCCAGGGTCCCGGCACTCACAGGTAAAACGGTAGCCCTGCTTTTCTTTGAGCCATCCACCAGGACAAGAACATCCTTTGAAATAGCGGCTAAGGCACTTTCGGCCAATGTGACATCGCTGACAATGTCGGCAAGCAGTGTTCTAAAGGGTGAAACCTTGATCGATACAGCAAGGAACGTTGAGGCCATGGGCATCCATGCATTCGTGATAAGGCATTCATCGAGCGGAGCCCCGCATCTTGTCTCAAAAAACGTTTCAGGATCCGTGATCAACGCCGGCGACGGCATCAATGAACATCCCACACAGGGCCTTCTTGACATCTTCACGATGAGGGAGAAAAAGGGCGACCTTAAGGGCAAGAAGGTCTTGATCGTCGGCGATATATCGCACAGCCGTGTCGCCAGGTCCAATATCTGGGGCCTGACAAAACTTGGCGCAAAAGTAGTGTTGGTCGGGCCTCCAACGATGATGCCAAAAGAAGTTGAGAAGATGAACGTGAAGGTGTCATTCAGCCTGGACAGGGAGATAGCTGACGCTGACTTCGTCAACGTTCTCCGTATACAAAAAGAAAGACAACAGAAAGGCCTTTTCCCGTCGATAGAGGAATATGCAAAGCTTTACGGGATAAACATCGAAAGGATAAGAAAGGCTAGAAAAGACATAGTAATAATGCATCCCGGGCCCATAAACAGGGGCGTTGAGATATCATCCGATGTCGCTGACGGCCCATACAACGTGATTCTTGATCAGGTGACAAATGGAGTGGCTGTGAGGATGGCGGTCTTTTTCTTGCTTCTGGGAGGAAAGGAAAAGGACGTTAGCGGCAAGAAAAAATAGTTCATTCTATTTTTTCAACTATTAGTTCCTCGCCTTTTTCAATTTTAAAATCCAAGTTGCCGCATTTTGAGCACTCGAACACCTGTTCGCCGAATTCATACTCTTTTCCGCAATCCTCGCATATTGCCTTCATCTTCACGATCTCTATTTTTAACTGTGTTCCTTCCAGTGGCGTTCCTTTTGAAATAATATCGAACGCGCTTTGAACATCATGCGGATCATGGCCAACTATCACCATCTCGCCAATCTTAACGGATATGCTGTTCGCTTTCTGCCCGGGTGACATCATTGTGATGGCCCTGCTCAATATGTCTTTTGCTATAACAAGATTATGCATGTCGCTTTCCCTCTAGAATGCTGACAAGCATGTTCTCAACTTCCTGCTTAACATGCGAGATCTCCCTGCTTACCCCCTCACTAAAAGTTGTGCTTAACGGCTGTATGCCCAGCACGGCCACATTGGAGCGCACTTCTTTTTCAATGAAACCTATCAGAAGCCCTAATGACATATTATGGGTAGTTAGGCCCAGATTTATAATTTCTTCTTGTTCAATCAGCTTTATGGAGCCTGGCTTCTCCTGAAGATCAACTGCATCTATTATCAGCACAACACCAGGTTTTTCCTTCCGGATCGCACCTGTAAAGTTCTCCGGGGCTTCACCGCAATCAAAGACCTTGGCGCTTACCTTTCCTTGCAGAGCTCTGGAAATCAACACACCTATCGCATCATCGCCCCTTAGTGTATTGCCTACGCCAAGAACAACAACTTTGCCCTTTTTAAGGAATTTCTCAACTTGTGATCGCAAATTATAGTTCATGGTATATATGCCTGATTTACTTATACACTGATATTCCTGCCTGTCCTGTCTGCCCTGACTACCGTCAGGCAGGCGACAGGCAGGCGGCAGGCTATGAAGATTTATTCTTCATAGCAGGCAGGCTGATAACCTGATCTATCCCCACTCTTCCAGGAGCGTCATTTCCCTCCTGCAGTGCGGGCATAGGATCTTTATTTGGTCAGACCTTCTATGAGGCCTGTCTTGGGCGGATTCGGCTTCCTTTATCAGGCTGAGGCTCTTTAGGGCCGGAAGATAAAGCGTTGGATTGGTGAATGTAAGGATGCCGGTTTGATCCGCCATCCATCTTATGTGCTCGTAAGTTGTAATCGGAGAACCGCAGGATTCGCAAAAAACAAGGTCCTTTTCAATATAAGTAAAAACATCTTGCCTCCTAAAAGTTGACAGTTCATATTCCTTTGTAAGCCTCACTCCCTTCTTTGTAATGCAGTTCCTTTCGCACTGTCCGCAAAAAATGCACCTGTCATGTCGCAGTGTTAGCTTTCTGATGCCCTTTCTGTCGCCGGAAGGCTTTTCCTCAACGCTTATCGCTCTTGAGGGGCATACTTCCGCACAAGCTGCGCATCCGACGCAGTCCTCTTCGTAAAATATGGCTTTGCCCCTGAATCCTTCAGGCGCCTCTACCTTCACTTTGGGATATTTTGAGGTATAAGGCCCAAAAATCAGTGCTTTTAACGCTTCCATGACTTCTCTTATTTTTGGCAACTTCATTTAACTTCCCTACCCAAGTTCATATTTTTCGATCTATCCCTCGTGCTAATCAATATGTTAGCTTTCATTTTCCTCTCAGTTTCCTTTTTACCCTCTCCGTCTTTTCCTGGGACAACCTTATCAGATCTTTGCCTTGCGCTATAAGCCTGTTATCCGGGTCAGTAGCGATCATCCTCTCGGTGCAGCAATAGCACGGATCGACCGCCGCCGTAATCAACGCGGCGTCAGCAAGTGTTTGTCCGATCACTGTCTTCTTGAATGAAGGAACATTCATGAACGAAGGAGCTCTTATTTTATGCCTTTCAGGATAAGGCCCGCTGCCTGTCCTGACATAATGGAACACTTCTCCTCTCGGCGCCTCGTGTAATCCTATGCCCTCGCCAGGTATGATATCGATGTCTTCATTGTCGATGGGTCCTTCAGGCATTCCTTTTAAACACTGCCTTATGATCTTTATTGACTCCATGGATTCAAGAAGTCTTACTGCCGCCTTTGCGAACACATCGCCTTCCTGCATGACGATCATATCCCATTCAATTTTGTCATACGCAGCGTATGGATGGTCTTTCCTTATGTCTATGGGAATGCCCGAAGCCCTCGCTGTCGGGCCAAGCACGCAAAGATCCGTAGCGTCCTTGTTTGAAAGTGCTCCTACACCTTTCAGTCTCGCATGCAGCACAGGATCATCCAACACCGCCTTTGTTATCATTGAAACGAATTTTTCCACTTCTTTCAGGGTCTCAAGAAGTTCGGGTATGTTCTCTTTCTTGATGTCCCTTCTTACCCCTCCCACTTTGAACATCCCATAATGGTTCCTGTTACCTGAGATCTTCTCGAATATGTCGAGCACAGGCTCCCTGTATCTCCATGCCCACATAAAAACGGTATTATAACCGATGAAATGGCTGGCCAATCCCACCCATAGAAGATGGCTATGTATACGCTCCAGTTCACCTATTATCGTCCTTATATATCCAGCCCTATCTGGGACGCTTATGCCCGCCGCATCTTCCACCGCCTGAATATATGCGAACGGATGCGATGTGGAACATATACCGCATATGCGTTCAACAAGGAACGTGACCTGCTCATATGTCTTGGCCTCGGCAAGCTTCTCGATCCCCCGGTGGTTATAGCCGATGCTCACTTCGGCGCCCACCACAGTTTCACCTTCAACGGTGAACTTGAAGTACTCCGGTTCTTCAAGCAGCGGATGATAAGGACCTATCGGTATAATTTTCCTTGCCATCATTCTCTCCTCACCTGCGGGAACTCTTTCCTTAGCGGATAGACTCCTTCCGGCCAATCGTCTGCCAGAAGCAGCCGCTTGAGATTTGGATGTCCTTTGAACTTTATGCCCAAAAGCTCGTGGATCTCCCTTTCTATCCATTCGGCTCCCGGAACAATTGATGTAATGCTGTCGATCTCCGGATCAGATTTATTTATCTGTGTCTTTACAGTTACAAACATACCTTCCTTATCAAATGCCATATGATATAAGATCTCAAAATATCCTGGATCATCGATGCCCGAAGCTGTAGAGAAGCGCGCACCCAGGTCAACGAAAAGAAAGTGAATTATATTTTTTATCTTTTTCTTATCAATATATACAAATATCCTTTTGGCGGACTTTTCAATTATTTCCACTTGCTCCCCAAATTCAACTTTTATTGCCTCGGCAACTCTTTGCATTATTTGCTCCTTACAGGCTGTTCAAAGCCTTGATAAGCGCCGCGATCATCGCCTCCGGCTTCGGAGGGCAGCCCGGTATATAGATGTTGACCGGTATGATCTTGTCTACAGGCGTGCCCACGTTATAGCTGTCCCTGAAAATTATCCCCGAACATGCGCAGCTCCCTATCGCGGCAACAACTTTTGGCGCAGGCATTTGAGCGTAAAGCTGTTGCAGTTTCTTGGCTATCTTCCTGTTGGCAACGCCCGTCACTAAAAGTATGTCAGCCTGCCTGATGCTCCCTGCAAGCGTCATCCCAAACCTCTCGATATCGAACCTTGGTGTGAGCAGGTCAAGTATCTCAATGTCACAATTGTTGCAAGCTGAAGCGCCCGCGTGAAATACCGCAGGAGCTTTCCTTAGTCCCCACTTAAATAAGTTCATATTTTGACACCGATAAATTGAAGCATTAAAGCGATAAGGGCCACTATTGTCACCGGTCCCCAGAAAAACCTCGTTGCCTGATCGATCCGAAGTCTCGGATTCGTGTTTTTGATCAATATTATCGCTGTCAGGATCAATACATATTTTAATACGAACCAACCTACGCTCTGCCATGTCATGACATTGATGCCACCAAGGAATATTGTTATCAGGAAAACCGGTAGGACGAACAGCATCATGGCTCTTGTCAGCTTGAACACGGCAAAGGCCGGTCCGGAATATTCAATGTATGGGCCCGCCTCTATCTCCTGTTCCGCATCTGGTATGTCGAACGGAACATATCCAAGTATTGCCTGCACGCAGATCAGTGCTACTGCAAAAGCCAAGAGACAGGACAAGTTTCCTGCAATAGCACCATGCGAAGCCTGATATTCGGTTATGCTAACAAGCAATATCGATCCCGACCTCATGATCACCGTGAAAACCGATATTAAAAACGGCAGTTCACATGAAAGGATTAGCTTCATTTCTCTAGATGTACCCAGCGCACTAAGAGGATTCTTCGATACCGAGCCTCCAAGGATCACAGAAATCGACGGCACGATAAGAAGACACAGAACTACTATCAGGTCTCCTGTGAATGAGCTTCCGCCAATTACGACCATCCAAAGCATTGTTGAAACAAGGGTTATCGCCGCAAGGCCCAAGACAGGGATCAATACAAACCGGAAGGCCGATACTCCTTCGGGAACGATCATTTCCTTGCCCAACAACTTGATAATATCAGCGAAAGGCTGGAACCACGGCGGTCCGACCCTCCACTGCAATCGGGCCGTCACTTTCCTGTCTATCCAGGTCGATAGAAGCCCTGCAACGGCCGTGAACAGGAAGCCCGGGAAAATAAAATATAATATTATCGCTTTAAAGATTTCGCTCATCCAGCTCCACATCCTAAAAGAACTTTGCCTTCACTTCCTCAAGCATCTCCAGGTTCTTTTTTGATTTCTTATCGTCAGGATCGATCTTTATGGCGTTAGTAAAATGGTCTATAGCCTCGTCAATGTCCCCCTTATTATAATAGGCCAATCCCAGGTTATAATGAGCGGCAGCGCTTCTCGGACTTACCTTAAGGAATTTCTCGAATGAATCAATTGCCTTCTGATTATCGTTCTTACGCGCGTAGGCTACACCTAGATGATAAAGCGCTATCACTATCTCAGGCTGCTTTAAAATGACATCTTCAAAAGCTTCTATCCCTTCATCCAGTTTGCCGCTGTAATAATACGATAGCCCGAGCCAGTATTTCGCTATGTGTATATTTGGATTTACTTCTAGTGCTTTCTTGAAGGATTTGATCGCGTTCTCAAAATCACCTCGCCTGTATAGCGTTATGCCAAGTTCATAATGGGCTCCCGCGTAGTTGGGATTCTTTGCGACAGCTTTCTTGTACTCGGAGATCGCCTCGTCCAGCATGGCCTTTCTATAATATATGCTCCCCAGGCTGCTATGCGCCGTCGCGTTCTTCGGATCAAGTTCGATCGCTTTCTTGTAATCCTCAATGGCTTCGTTCAACTTGCCATCCCTTAGCGCAGCACATGCATGATCCATATAGTAAGCGGCTGTACTTCCCTCTTTAAGTCTTTTCCCGCACTCGATGCAATACTTTGCTCTTGCCGGATTCTCAACATTGCAGTGTTTACACTTCATACTTATCGCCTCCTCATAAAAATATTATTCGTAGCCAGCCTGTCCCCGATAAGCAGTTTATTCTTATCGTTGATCGACTCATCGACATCCTCGAACGTAAGCGCCCCTGAAGTGCATGTTGAAACACATCTTGGGGCCTTACCTTCTTTTATCCAATCAAAGCACAGATCGCACTTGCCTACCATATGCCTGTTAAGCTCCGCATCTATAACGCCAAAAGGACAAGATACCGCGCAGGACCCGCAACCTATGCACATAAAAACGTTCCTTTTGACCACGCCGTCATTTTCCTGTTTCTTCATCGCGCCATTCGGGCATGCGGCAACGCACGCCGGCTGTTCGCAGTGCTTGCAATGAAGCGGGAGCCAGGCATTGCTCTTTATATCGCTGTGTAGCAGCAATGTCTGGTCAAGATGACCATAGCTGCAGGCCGCCGCGCATGAACCGCAACCGCAGCATCTGTCCATGTTCAAGAAAATCCTTTTTGTCATTTTTTCAATTTACCTTTTCGATCGTGATACCTACAGGCTCCAATATTATCCTTCCTGTAGGATCCGATATTTTCCTTCCAAAAAGGTTCCGGACATCAATAAAATGCGCAGGGATAAAAGCGTATTTAGGCGGTATCCCGTCATCGATCATTACATCAAGCAGAAGGTCGCCGTTCTTAGAGCTGACTATCACCTCATCACCCTCATTTACTGCCAGCTCTTTCGCCGTGGTTTTACCAATCCTTAAAAGCGGATCGCCGCACACCCTATCCGGCCAATAGAACTTTTTTGTATAAGATCCCTCCATGAAATGCGCAATATCCTCGTCCGCAACCAGCGTGTACGGCTTGCGTTTCTTTTGCTTTAATTCTGATAGGCTCTTCATTATCATCCTCCCAATAAGAGCTACGCTGGACGATCTTGAAGCTTTACCTTTCGCCTTCCGTAGATCTTTGTTCAATTCATCCGCGCCTATGATCTTTTTGCCGATGCCAAATATGAGCCTCTGCATTATCTCAAGATCTTTCCTTGAAGCTTCAATGGTCGGCAATGCCTTTTCAATATTCAATACAGTATCATCGCCCAAGACCATGCTCCCGTTTTTTTCAAGAATGGACGCTGAAGGGAAAATTATATCCGCCACATCTGTCGTCCTTGACGGGAATATGTCCGAAGCAGCAAGCATCTTTAGTTGAAAAGATTTCCCGAAAATATTTCCCCATTTGGCAAGGCTTACTACGTCCACTCCAAATGAAATGATCGCCTTAATGCGGCCTGCAACGGCTTCTTCGACCATCTCAGGCGTCGTCATAGTCCTTTTTTCACCGAACATGATATTTCGAATATAGCCGGCACCCCTCGAATTAATGTATGTGTAAAATGGAAGTACTCCTTTTTTTCCTTTTGAAACAGAAGCAAGCATCTTGCTTAAGACCGCTGTGAGCGGGTGGACCCTGTTAAATCCCGTTGAGATGGTTATGGTCCCTTTTTTTGATGAGGCAAACTCATTCGCTGAAGACATGATGGTGCCTGAAGGAACTCCCGAAAGCTTAGAAATTCCATCAAAGGTGATCCTGTTCAATAAGCTTTTAAGGGTTCTTTCCTTGCCTGACACGCTTTTTTTAGAATCCATAACTGCTTTCACCATGCCAAGCAATATCAGCCATTCCGTACCTGGATTGGCCTGCATGAAAGTCGATGCGAACCATGCGGTATGTGATCTTTTGTGGTCGATCACAATGATCTTTGTTCCCTTCTTTTTGTATTTTGCGTTCATGACATTCTTTGAAGAACATGGGGCCTTGGAGAGCTGGTCGCCGACGATAAGCACGCAGTCCGAGTCGTCAATGTCATTTACAGTGAATATGCCGACCTTCTTGAGCGGATCCTCTTCCAATCCCATGAACAGGTTCATATCATCGGAAGAAAGTGAAATATCAAAGTTTGGCGTCTTTATTGTGTCCTTTGCCAGAACCCCGGCAAGATAGATCTCTTCGTTCGTGAGGCCCGGGGAAACGACCACTCCAATTGACCTTGCGCCATACTTCTTCTTGATATCCAGGATCCTTTGCACCGCAACCCCTATGGCCTCGTCCCAGCTTGATTCGATCAAAGAACCGTCGATCCTTATGGCCGGATTCTTTAGCCTTTGAGTGTTCTTTACCATCTCTATCATGCAGTTGCCTCGCGGGCAAAGGGAACCCTTGTTAACGGGATTATCGTGATCATATTCTATGTGCGAAGGGATACCCTTATTGCTAACAAGGATAAGCCCGCATCCCATCGAACAGAACATACAGATCGATCTTTGTTTTTCCATGTTTCTCCCTAAAACGGATCAGGTATGTCTTTAACCTGGTCCCAAGTCAGCACCGGACCGTCCGTGCATACGTAATATTTCCCTACCTTGCACCTGTTACATTTTCCTATGCCGCATGACATGTTCCTTTCCATGGAAAGGTAAATGTTCTCCGGCGTATAACCGATGTCAACAAGTTTTAATGTGACGAATTTCATCATTATTGGCGGACCGCAAACCACTGCAACGCTGTTTGAAATGTCTATCCCCATATTTTTGTCCAGGATCGTCGTTATCAGGCCGACATTACCCTTCCATATCTTGTCGCCTATATCAACCGTCAAATGAATATCCGTCTTCTCATGCTTCGCCCACTCCCCGATCTGTTCCTTATAGATGATATCAGCCGGAGTTCTTGCTCCGTAACGAAGCTGAATTTTCCGAAGATCAGCGATATTTTGGAACAATGCAAGCAGCAGGGACCTCAGCGGAGCAAGCCCGACGCCGCCGCCAACGATCAACACTTCTTTGCCGCCGAATTTATCAATAGGATACTCCTTGCCAAAAGGTCCGCGAAGACCAACAACATCGCCTTTCTTAAGGGTATGTATCACCGAGGTCACGGAGCCGGCCTTCATTATGGTGATTTCCATCTTATCTTTTACATAAGGTGAAGAGGACGGCGTAAACGGCGCTTCGCCAAGTCCCGGGACCGTAAGTTCAATGAACTGGCCCGCCTTGAACTCGATCGGCTCTTGAGGCTTGAGCACCAGTGTTTTGATCGTTGATGATTCAGTTATAACATCATCAACTATTGTTTCTATCGGCCTGTAAGGATTCTCCATTTCCCGTGTTCTCCTAAAATTATTCCAGCTTGACGCTGAGGGCAAGTTTCTTCTCAAGGTCAAGCAGCGCTTCCCTCAAGTCTATCTTTGCCATGCATACCTCGGTGCATCTACCGCAGCCTGAGCATGCGTATGTCCCGTACTTGTCGAACATGTAATCGAATTTACACTGCCATCTGTTCTGGGTCCTTCTGAAAAGCATGGGCCTTGTGTTAGCGCCGCCGGCCACCTTCGCGTAACCTGCCTTCATGCAGGAATCCCATTGCCTGCTCCGGACATTATCACTTCCGCTTTTCTCGTCATACAGCAAAAAACATGTGCATGTCGGGCAGCTTATGTTGCATCCGCCGCATTCAGTGCAGCTTTTCGCTATGCCTCGCCATGCCTCGCTCTCAAGCCCTCTCTTCACGATCTCATCAAGGGATAGCTTATATGTATATTTCTTATTGATGTCATTCACTTTATCAAGCATGTCCTGTCTTTTCATTATCTGTTGATCTTTTTGTGATGTCGTGGGGTCAACGAATAATAAGTTGTTGCCGTCGATAAGTTTTTTGCCTTTATCGGATCCGACGTCGACCAGATAGCCGTCCGCGACAACTGATAAGTTAATATCAAAATCTCTTTCAGGGTATGGCTTGACGCCTAATATGCTGCAATGACAAGTTGCGATAACGTCGCCGCAATCCGAGCCAATAACGATGACATCATTGCGCTCTTTGGCATAGAAAGGATCGATGATCTCCCCCAAGAAAAACCTGTCCTCGAACGCCAGCGCGGCGATATCGCATGATTTACAAAAAATCACCTTACTTTTTGAGGAAGTTGGGACATTCTTATCTCCGTTGAAATATGAGGATACATCTTCTCGTGCTTTCAAGAAAACAGATTTTATTGGATCTGAAGTTCTATAACTACCCAAGTCGATAGAGGTTATATTCGAAGCATCGATCTTTTTAAGCCTTGGTCTGTCATTAATGATAACCGGGGCAAAAACATCAGCGTCAGAGGTCAACTTGTTCACGAATTTCTCAAAATTCGAAGAACTAATGAAGTAGCTCGCCACGTCTAACTCTCTTTCTAATGTCTCCCTAGGATAATCAACAAGCAAAGATTATAAATTAATTCGCGGGTATAGTCAAAAGAATGTTTTAATTGTCACAATGCCAAAATATTGATGGTATTCCCTGGATCATTCATATTCTATTGGAATGCTTAATGACCTTTTAATGCGGATATTGTATCTGTCTGCTTCCTCCTGTGCAAAGTCAGGATGGATGTAATGCCTCGGATTGGATCCCAATAATGCGTTGATCAAAAAGCCGCCAACAGTCATGAGACTGCCCGCTGATATAAGGCTTGTGTTTGTGGGATTCACAGTTGCGCCGGCGATGACAGTCAGAAGACCGACCAAAAAGGTACCCGTGCCCCAATTTGACCAAAATCGTTTGTCATCGACCCGCATCCTCACCCATTCGGCTTTTTCGGTGTTATCGGTGATCTCCAGGAACTCAAGATCGGACAACTCCCTTATCCCGCCCTTTACTATCATCCAATCCGATACTTTCTCAAAGCTTATTGTTTCGCCCCTGCTCCCGGTCGTGCTTGAATTACCGTAAGAATATCCTTCCGTTGTGGTCGTATACCTGAATTCTGTCGTATCTACGTCCATATAACCGGACTTGCGTCCGACCATATGGGACTGTATCACGACCTCGATCTTTTTCCTTTTATATTCCAGCTTCCGCTCATATTCCGACCTGCTCAGCTCTTCGGTAAAAGAGGCGCTAGCAACGAACATTAATATAAAAACTGTTATGATTGTCTTCCGCATAAAGTCCACCTATCTGATATTATACAATATTATCCTTCATATGGTAATGACCGGAAATGAGTATCAATTCATTTTCCTTGCTTTTTCAAGATGAAGAGATTCGATCCTTCCCCTTAATTCATCAAGCTTCCTGCCATATAGGGGATACAATGTCATTATCGCCAGTGCTGCTATTAGCGCGAGCACAGGAAGCAATGACAGGAGAACTTTTAGTCCGAACAAAAAGGACCTTGTTTGAGTGAATATGTATGGGCTGTAATGCGTCATTTTGAACATCAATCCGATGCTCAATGCTTCAAGGGCAATGGCGAACCTTGTTACAAAAGCATTGACACCAAAAAACATGCCTTCCCTTCTGGTATTTGTCCTGGTCTCGTCCTCGTCGATAATATCGGAAATTATCACGTCTGATATCAGTATTATTCCCGCAAGCCCCGCTCCAAGCGCGCCGCAGATCAACACGCTGGCAAAATAGCCTTTGCTGAACATGAAGGGTATAAGGGAAATAGCGAAGAACAATATCGCCGCCATATATGAATTCCTGGCCCCATACCGGTTCGTAACGATCCTCCAGAAGTACATCATGATGAACGCCACAATGAACGCGGTCAAAAGCATCAGGGTCATCATAACAGGTTCTATCCTCAATGCGTATTTTGCGTAAAAAGGTATCATCGCCAGCACCATCGTAAAAGCATACTGTATGAAAAGGTTTGAAACGACAAAAGCAATGAACGATCTGTTCCTGAATGTGTGGATAAGGGCCTCCCTGAGGCCTAGCGCCTTATCAAGCATGTATTCTTTTTTTTCGAAGCTTCCTGATAAAGCGATCAGATAGGCCACGGCTATAATCGCGCCAAATATAAGGCCCATTGATCTCCAGCCGATAGCCGTGTAGATCATCGGTGGAAGCGCTATCCCGATCATGAGCCCTATCATCCCGAAAGCCTGCCTGTACGAATTGACCTCCGTTCTTTCTTTCAGGTCCTGGTACATCTCCGGGAAAAGCGAAGCCCAATTAAGTACTACAATGGAATACAGCCCGTCAAACAGGCATATGAACACCAGAAAATATATGAACAGGGACATCTGGGACATTCCTGAAGGCACGGCCCATAATAGGAAATAGATAATCCCAAAGGGGACAGCGAAGAAAAGTATATAAGGTATCCTTCTTCCAAGCCTTGTCCTTGTCCTGTCCGATACGAAGCCTGCCAGAGGATCATTGATCGCGTTCCATATCCCGTAAATAAGCATTGCGATAGCGGCCATGCTCGAAGACAGTTTTCTTACGTCAACATAGAAGAACAATATATACGTGGAGAACGCTTGATATGAAAGCGCAGTGGCTACCGCGCCGAAACTGTATGCGATCTTCTTTAGTTTTATCAAGAACGTCCCCTTTGTGCGCCGCAGCGTCTTGTTGGGATCATTGAAAATATCACCTCAAGGGTGACATTGCCCGAAGCCGCTCCACGATCGGCGGTAATTTTTCAAGTACATGGTCTATATCCTCTTCGGAATTATCCTTCCCGATGGAGAACATTATGGATCCTTGGGCAAGGACAGGGTCCACTCCCATCGCCGAGAGTACATGTGACGCTTTCAGCGCCCTTGAAACACAGGCTGAACCGGTGGAAGCCGCCACACCGTCCATGTTCAGGAACATCGTCATTGACTCGCCTTCGATCTTGTTAACGCAAAAGCTGGCATGCCCGGGAAGCCTGTCCTTTGGATGCCCTGTCAGGACGGAATCCTCTACCTTCTTTGATAATTCCGATATCAGCTTATCGCGGAGCTTCTGTGACTTATCTATCCTTTGCTTCATTTCATCTTTGGCCAGATCAGCAGCCATGCCAAGCCCTACGATGCCGGGAACGTTCTCCGTTCCAGCCCTGCGGCCTTCTTCCTGGATGCCTCCGTCAATGAACGGTATCACTCTTGTTCCCTTGCTTATATAAAGTGCAGCGATCCCCTTTGGACCATAAAACTGCTGGGCTGAAAAGCTCATTGTTGAGACTTTTAGGCGCTTAACATCAACTGGAACAGTCCCGACAGTTTGAACACCGTCACAATGAAATGGTATCTTGTTTTCTGCCGCGATCTGGGCCAGCTGTTCTATCGGTTCGATGGTGCCCACCTCATTGCTTGCATGCATCACCGCTATTAGCACGGTTTCTTTAGTGATCGCCTTTTTCAGCTCGTCAGGGCTGACGGTCCCGTATTTATCTACGGGTAGCAAGGTCACCTTGAAGCCGAATTTCTCAAGGAACTTTATTGAATGAAGGACCGAAACATGCTCGACCGAAGAGGCGATTACATGATTCCCTTTTGTTTGATTCGCGAAAGCGATTCCTTTGACCGCGAAATTGTTCGATTCAGATCCTGAGGAAGTGAAGAATATCTCACCGGGATCGGCTGATATAAGGTCCGCCACGTTCTTCCTTGCATCATCGATCGCCTTTTTGGCCTCAACGCCGTAATCATGAAGACTTGACGGATTGCCGAATTTCTCGCGGATGTAAGGGTCCATCACATCCGAAACCCTTGGGTCAACAGGTGTTGAATTCGCGTTATCGAGATAAACCTTTTTCATAAGGATACGGCTTTCATTAGCTATTTCAAGCCAAGGGCTTTTTTTATAGCGGTCTTGTCGGCGCCCACGATGATCTTGCCGTCGATATCGATAACGGGCACTCCCATCTGCCCCGATATTTCCACCATTTCCTTTGCGGCAGCCTGATCATCCGATACGTTGACGTCCTGAAAAGCTATATTGTTCTGCTTCAGGAATTCCTTGATCATTCTGCAATAGGGACAAGTGGGTGTGGAATAGATCTTAACATTTGCCATATTGCCGCCTCTTAACCTAGTCCTTGTTCAATTCTTCGGTCAGCTTTTTAATGTCGATCCCATGGACCTCGGCCGCCTGAGCAATGGTCTCGCCGGCAGCCACCGCACATCCGACGCAATGCATGCCAAAGGACATGAATACCTTAATAGAATCGGGTTTCAGTTTGATCGTTTCTGCAATGGTCATGTTCTCGTTTATCCGCAATTCATATGCTCCTATTGCTTTTTGCTGATATACCCTTCGACAAGTATATCATTTCCTATCTTCTTGACCTCGTACTTATCGAGTTTGATCGATTGGCTGATCTTCCTTATGCCTTCACCGCCAGCAAGGGTTTTGGCCTTGCTGCCACCGAATATCTGGGGTGATATGAATATATAAACTTTATCAACTATCTTAGCTGACAGCGCTGAAGCGTTGACCGAACTGCCTCCCTCTATCATTATGCTGGTGAAATCGCGCTTCCCAAGCTCAGATATCAGGTCTTTTAAGTCTATCTTATCATCCTTTGTCCTTACCTTCAGAATGGAAACGCCTTTTTTCCTTAGGGCATCAATTCTACTCTTGGGCGCCTTTTTTGTCACCACGATGATCGTCCTGTCAGGATTAATCTTTATCACTTTTGAACTAAGCGGTGTCCTTGCGGTGCTATCAAGAATGATCTTTCTGGGATCCCTTCTCACCACTTTTCTTTTCCCGACATCCCTGACAGTAAGCTCCGGATCGTCCTTCATGACGGTGCCCAAGCCGACCATCACGGCATCCGCGTAATTCCTCAAATAATGAACGAGTTGTCTTGATTCCTTGCCTGATATCCATTTGCTGTCGCCGGATGCGGTAGCGATCTTCCCGTCCAGTGTCATGGCGCACTTAATTATCACAAAAGGAAGCCCGGTAGTAATATGCTTTGCGAACGCTTCATTAAGCCTTTTTGCCTCATCTTCAAGCTCACCAACATCAACTTTTATGCCGGCCTCGCGAAGTTCCGCGAAGCCTTTTCCGGAAACCAGCGGATTAGGGTCCTGCATCGCGGCAACTACCCTCTTGATTCCCGCATTGATGATCTTCTGGCAGCATGGGGGATTGTTCCCGAAATGGCAGCAGGGCTCCAAGTTAATATATAGAGTTGCGCCTTTTGCCTTTTTGCCGGCCTTCTTAATGGCGAAGTCCTCTGCGTGGGGCGTTGCGTAGGAAGCGTGGTAGCCTTTACTTATGATCCTGCCGTTCTTGACAAGAACAGCTCCTACAAGCGGATCAGGGCTGGTTATGCCGACCTGCGTCCTGGCCAGCTCTATCGCCAGCCTCATGAATTTGGTGTCTTCCTTCATTTTGATCCAAGTTTCTTGAACCCGGAAATCACACCTTTGTAATCCTTCGATTGGAATATTTCGGAGGCTGCAACAAGAAGGTTAGCTCCGGCGTCGATCACCTGTTTTGCGTTATTAAGCTTGATGCCGCCGTCCACAGCAATATCAAGTTTAAGACCCCTGCTTTTCACTATCTCCCTAAGCTCGGATATCTTCGGAAGCACCTCAGGCATGAATTTTTGACCTGCAAAACCGGGATTGACGGACATTATCAGCACCATATCAATCTTGTCAAGGAACTCCTTTATTTTCTTAAGCGGGGTTTCCGGATTGATCGTTAATCCCGGCTTTGCTGAATAGCTCCTTATCAGCTCAATATCTCTTTTCATGTTCTTGGACGCCTCGGCGTGTATGTTTATTATTTTTGCGCCGGCCTTTGCAAAGCTCTCAATATACCTGTCGGGATTCTCTATCATCAAATGCGCTTCCACCTGTAATCCGGTTATCCTTGATATCGCCTCAACTACAACGGGTCCCATCGTTATGTTGGGGACAAAATGCCCGTCCATCACGTCAACATGTATCATATCGGCTCCGGCTTCTTCAACGCGCATGATCTCCTCTCCCAGTTTGGAGAAATCCGCGGCAAGGATCGAGGGCGCAACTTTAATGTTCATACGTTCCTCCTCTACGGGATGGATGTTCCTTTGGATTTTTTTGATACGGTAAGCGTAACGGAAGAACCGACCTTCACTTCCTCATCCCACATCGGCTCCTGTCTCATCACGATCCCCTCCTCGATTATGTCGGTCTCCTGATAGTCCACCTTTCCAAGATTGATCCTCATGTCCCTTAATGTTTCCTCCGCATCATCAAGTCTTTTACCTATAAGGTATGGCATCTTGACCAGGCCGAACTTGGGATTTTTCGCAATGAACAGGTCCACGTTCGATCCTGCTTCAATCTCGACCTCAGGCGAAGGAATTTGACCAAGTATTATACCGGTTTGATATTTATCTGAAACCACTTCAACCGTTGCACCTATCCTGAAGCCTAACTCTGATAATAGCTGATCGACCTGGGAATACGGCCTTCCTATCAATGACGGTACTGGTACCATTCTTTGGCCAGTTGAGACCGTCAAATTTACAATCCTGCCAAGTTTAACCTTTTTCTTGGGCCTTGGGTCCTGCAGGATGACACGACCTGAGGTGATATATCTGTCAAAGTTCTTCCCTGCGATCCTGGGCTTTAATCCGAACTCCCTGAGTATTGATATGGCTTCCGTTGACGTTTGCCAGGTCACATCCGGGACCGCTACTTCTGGTACAGGTATCACGTAAAAAACAAGCAAATACCCCACAATAAGGGGTGATACTATTACAAGAAAGATCGCGGTTACTACGAACCTTGGGGAAGGTATCTTAAGTATGTATACAAGGTAGCCGGCGATCACCAGCACCAATAGAACAAAGCTCAAGTATAAGGTCAAGACCTTAATCATGCGCATACCTCATCTGATGTTTATTAAACCCTGGATAAATGAATACCATAATCCCGCTGCAATGGCAACCAGTATGAAGAACGCCGCCCATAAAAGCGGGCTGCTCCTCCTTTTTCTGGGCTTTTTTTCTTTTTTTGGAGCTGCTTCCTCCTGATTGACCTCAGGTTCCAATGTTTCCGTATCATCGTATATCAGATTTGATAAGTCAACATCAGCACCCTTGAAGATCAAGGTCTTTCCAGCCAGGCTGTCATCAACCTCGGATATCCTCCTGAATCTCATGACAGGATCTTTTTCAAGTGCTTTAAGGACTATCTCGTCCACGTAAGATGGAACGTTCGGATTAAGTGACGATGGCGGCGCGGGCTCCTCTTTCAGGTGCTTTATAGCCACCTCCAGGCCGCTGCCTTTAAAGGGCAGCTCGCCGGTCAATAACTGGTAAAGGACGATCCCGAATGAATAGATGTCTGATTGGTAAGTGACCGGTTCTCCAAGTATCTGCTCGGGCGAAAGATATCTTGCGTCAAAAGACGCCTGATGCGCCAGCAGGTCCAAATTGCCGCGCACCTTGCCTTCAAGGATAAAATCTACCAGCTTCAGCTCTTTCTTGTTGGATACAAAGATGTTGTTCGATCCGAGGGCACCGTGTAATAACCCATTGTCATGCGCGAACCTCAATGTCTCGCAAATGCGTTTTCCGACGTTCAAGGCCGTATCGACATTAAGGGCTTCATGTGTAAGTATTTCATCAAGTGGCTCGCCTTCAACGAATTCTCTTACAAAAAAATATCCTTGCCAGCCGTAATCCCCGTCAAGGACCTTTGCAATGGACGGATGGTCAAGGCTGATCATTTTTATTACCTTTGGCTTAAGTTTGTTTATCAAGGGGCTGTTAAGGGCTGCCCTTTTATATATTTTGATGATGACCGGCACTTGGGAGCCGATAAGAAAGCCCTTATACGTAAAAGAAAATGGGCTTTCCCCGATCTTTTCACCGATCTTGTATCTGCTTTTTAAGAAGCGTTCCATAAAGTTCTTCCAAAAACGAGGGCTATTATATCATACATTGCAGGTTAAATGGCTAAAAGGCATCCGGTGCGGCGGGAAATGCCGAGGAAAGCTATTTCTCCTCCTCAAAAGTATCGGAGATCCATCTCAAAGCGCCCTTTGACCTCTGGATCCCGCTGCTCACCCTGAGTACGGTCCCTTTGGGGCCAAAAGTCTCAATAAATGCCGCCTTGCCTAGCTGACTTTTTATATCCTTTTGTTTCCGCTTGATCTCCTCGGAGTGCGCCGGCGCAGCTGCCTCGGGTCTTACTTTTTTTATCTCAAAATCAAACATTGTTCTTCCTGCCTGCTTCTATTGTCACGACATCGCTCACTTCAGCATGTTCAAGAAAATTATTGACCAGCTTAACCATCATATTATAGTCATCCTCAGTGCCTGGTTTCTTGTCAACGAACAGCGTATGCGTTTCTGCATTATACTCATAAATAACGAAATGTTCCGATGGGGCCTTTTGATACAGGATCACCCACCTTTCCGAGTCGATACCTATTGCCAATTTGGATCCGTCATGGAGAGTAATCTTCTCGTTCCTGAAGGCTATCGTGCCAGCAAATTTCTTATCGTGGTCTCTAACAAGAGATAACGTATTTTTAACACTAGGCATGTAAAAATAATAGTCCCTGTCAGGTCTGTTGTCAATAATTTAGGGATCATCATGTCCTGATACTCTTCTATTATTTTAAATAATACAATGAAATCCTTCATTAAATATACCGATAAATACACTGAATAATGTTATGGGAGCATGATCTATGGGCGGACCAGCCGATGTATTGACAAATAGAAGGATGATGAGCATAAGGAATGACGTGCAGATCCTCCAGGAAAAACTGCCTCATGCCCCCATGGATACACTGGTAAGGTTCGCCCGCGGAGTAAGGGCGCTGGGTGCATACCGTCACCTTCTAAATAATGAGGGAATAGGCACTTTCAAGCTTGCCGAGGAGGCTTTCTTCCTGCAGCGTCCTTCTCTTGGTCAGGTCGAAGACTGGCTGCCGCAGCTGCCGTCAGCGAAAGATCCCAAACTGCATCTTTTCCGGAATCCTTTCGATAACCAGACGTTAAAAGACCCGCGGTTCCGCGCTTTCAAAGCGGCTTTTAATTGGGAAGGCGGCTATAAGATAATCCAAATTGCCGATGGATGCTGGAGCAACTGCCTCATGTGTGCAACACCTATAGGCAATAAGGACGTTAAGTTCATGCCATTTCCCATGGTCCTTTTGTTGGCCATGCAGCTCTTAGACAAAAATAGCAAAGGTGAGCTGATGTTATATGATGGTGGAGATATCATGCAGTGGCATGACACGAACTTTGATGCTGACTACGGCGATCTTGCCGCTCAACTGAAGAGAATGGGGATCCCTTTGAGCCAACCAATGACGCATGGATTCTGGCCCGGAGATGAGTACGCTGAGGAAGCCGCGAGAAAATATGTCGCGCTGGGGATGAAGCTCGGGCTGTCCGTACATCTGTTGCACAGGGAGGTGTTCCCGACCCCCGCTTCCGCCCCCAATGAATTCTGGCTGCGGAAATATGCCGAAAGATTCGCCCATGCCATAAATATATTAAAGCCAAGAGTACGTCTTCTCGGGACCGGTGGTCATCCGCCGATCTCGGGGAACGCGCATTTTACGCTGGAATATATCCAGGATTTTTACCATACAAGGGTCCTGCCGTTGATCGAGCCGGAGATGCGGGACGAGTACAGAAATATCGATACTCGCGGAAGGTCACCTTTAAAACGGCAGCTGTTCGGAGATGATGAATGCGTAAAAGCATGCGCAAGCGGTGTTATACCGGAAGGAAGAGCGTACCGCAGTCCGTATTTTCCACTGCCAAATCCTGACGATTCTCACGGCATTAACACAACTATTTGGATGGGGGATCTGGGAGGATCATTTGTCAAAAAGGTGGGCATTAACGGGACCGTGAGCGTAAATGTGAGCCCTCGGCTCATAGAGGAGCCGATATGCCCTCAACCTTTGCCTTCGCAAACGGTCCGAGAGCTGTTCCCTGACCCGCTGTCTCCCGAATTCAAAGATTTTCTGAGGAAACTGTTTTTTGAATCATGTCATCCTCACGGTTTCTTCGATGACACGATCGAATTCTGGACAATATTTTTCCCAAACCACGATTTCAGGAAGGTCTCGGGAATGTTCGCGCGCACTGGCAAACCTCCGCGGTTTTCGGAGGAAAACTGCCGCATTTTTCATCAGCGATTGGAACATCTGCCTGTTATTTCGAGTGAACTGTATTATAAGTTCAACATATCTGATTTAAGGGGTGGTGACGGATCACTGAAAGAAGGCGGGCCATTCAGCAGATATCTATATTCGCTGTATACCCCAACGAGGACTGGAAAGTCCAAACAGCCAGATGAAAGATCCTCTAATATATTAAGCCGTGCCAACGGTGAAAGGCAAAAAGAATTCTTATTGAGCTTTGAGGATGGGAAGAATGCCATTGAAAAGCTGGAAGCATCGACTAATCTGTTTGAGGCCATCAAGAATAGGAATTGCACTAAAGCGCAGCTGGAAGAGGTATATGAGATACTTAAAGATCTGCCGCTTCTTTCTCCTACCTTTTATCTGAACGTTCTTGAATTGCAGACAGTAACCACATTAGGATTCAGGGCAAATACAGGAATAATAAGCGGGCAAATCGTGGACATGCCTGCCCCGAGCTTGTCGAGGGGCCTGCCCGCCCCTGGCGTGGCCTCTGGAGGACTATGATACCCTTTTATCGAAATCATCAATAAGTGAAATCCGGCCTGTTTTTTTACGATATATATATAGAAGGATAGTGAAGCTAAAATGGGCAATAAAAAGGACAAAAACAAGATCTGGGAAATCATAATCGTAAACGGGATAAGGTACGTCAAGGACGCGCTTAATTCCAAGCTTATCGCTTCACATATGGCCTTGAAGGGCGGAACCGTGAACCTTGTTGTGGCAAAAGCCTTTGTTGTTAAGGGTAGTTCCGGATTTTACGCATAGGGGGCTGATGATCATGAAAGAACTGAACAACGAAAAGATGCTTGAAATGATCAATAAGGTCGTCCTCATCCAGTATGCTGAAATCCTAAAGGACATTAAGAGCGAAGAGATCAAGCTTTTCATGCCGTTCCCGTATACGGGAGCCGCGAACATATCGGAACCGGTCAAAATAACTATTTTCAAGAACCTGGAAAAACTCCTGTCTCCAAAGTACAACCTCTGTAAGAATTAGTTCGCTTATTGTATCTATTGAAGTATATTAAATTCTAAATACTGATTTCTAAATTCTAAACAATATCTAATTCCTAATCCCACAATGTTTCAAACATTGGTATTTAAATAAATGGGATTTGTTTAGTGTTTCCCTGCCTGCCGCCTGCCTGTCGGCAGACAGGGCAGGCAGGGATATTCGGATTTAGAATTTTTCCAATAAAGCGGCAGCTTTTCATGTTTTTTTGTTTTGCTTGCAGTAGGCAAATCCTATTTAATGCGGAGCATCTCTTCCGCTGTCTTCATTGAAGAATCAGTGATCTTTCCGCTTACCATCCTGGCAATCTCTTTTACCTTGCCCCCCTTGTCCAGCTCCTTTACCTCCACGAATGTCCTTCCGCTCTTTACCGCTTTATCGACAAAAAGATGGTTATCGGCGAACGACGCGATCTGCGCAAGGTGTGTTATGCATATTACCTGATGGGACCTTGAGAGTTTTGCCAGCTTGTTGCCGATCGATGTCGCCGTATTCCCGCCTATGCCAACGTCTATCTCGTCGAATATCATCGTGGGGATCAGGTCAGCTTTGATAAGTATGGTCTTCAATGCAAGCATTATGCGGGATATCTCTCCGCCCGAAGCTATCTTTGCCAGGGGCTTCAGCGGTTCGCCTGGATTCGGCGATATCAGGAATTCAACGTCGTCGATCCCGTTCTCATTGTACCTATGGTCCTTGCCGTCAATGTTGATGATATTGTCGGATCCGGCAGGCCTGAAGTCCACTTTGAACTTGACGTTCTTCATGTTGAGTCCCTCAAGTTCCTCCACGGCCTTTTGTTCAGCGTCTTTCGCTGTTCTCTTCCTTGCGACCGAAAGCTTTAGTGACATGTCCAGCATTTCTTTTGAAAGCCTTTTGACCGCATCCTCAAGCTTGCCTATCTCCTCATCGCTGTTGACCAGTAATGCCAGATCGTTTTTCGTTTTATCCTTGAACCCGTTGATATCATCCATCGATTGGCCGTATTTTTTTTTCAGCTGCCTGATAAGATCAAGCCTGTCCTCCACTTCTTCAAGCCTTTTAGGATCGAACATTAACTTGTCCTTATAGGCTTCAAGCTCCCTTGAGACCTCCTCCAGTTTGTATGTTGCCTCGCTGTAATCCTCAAAGATGCTTGATGCGGACCTGTCCATCTCTGTAATATCCTTGAAGTCGTAAAGCGAGCTTTTTAGACTGTCAACTATCCCTCCGCTCTCCCTTTTAAGAGCGCCTGTAATTTCGGCAACTTTTTCGCTGATCTTCTCGGCATTCGCAAGGAGCGATCTTTCCTGCTCCAGTTCTTTTTCCTCTCCGTCCCTCAATCCGGCTTCTTCGATCTCCTTTATCTGGAACTTCATGAAGTCGATCTGCTTTTCCCTTTCTTCGGCCGACCTCTTTAGGGCGCTCAGCTTCTCTTTTGTTTGTTGCAGTTCCCCAAAATTTGCCGATACTTTCCCTTTCAGATCCAGCAGTTCTTTCCCGCCCAAGCGGTCAAGAAGGTTGATATGGTTCTCCACCTGAAGCAGTGACTGGTGCTCGTGCTGGCCGTGGATATCTATAAGGTTCCTGCTTATCTCCCTAAGGACGTTCTGCGTTACCGTCCTTCCGTTTACCCTTGCCTGCGTCTTTCCTGCCGCGGCCTCCCTGGACAGTATCACTTGGGAATCATTTTCAAAACCAAGGCGTTCAAGTATGTCCTTCAGCTTGGAGCTGCTGGATATGTTGAACGTGGCGTCAACATACGCCTTTTCCTTGCCAGTCCGGATGATATTGTCCGCGAGCCTCTCACCCAGGACCATGCTCAATGCCCCTACAATGATCGACTTTCCGGCGCCCGTTTCTCCTGTCATGACGTTGAAGCCGTCGCCAAAATCAAGGCTTAGATCATCAATAAGAGCGTAATTCTTTATGTTCAGCGAAGTCAACATGTCAGTCCCATTTTAATTTGGACCTTAGCACCTTAAAGAAGTCATATTCCTTTAATCGTATGAACTTTGTTCTTAGGGTTGACTCAGAGAAGACTATACTATCACCCTCATTGAGCTTTATCACCTGCTGGCCATCAGCAGTAAGTAGTACGCTCCCATGCCTGCCAGGTGACTTTTCAATATCAATAACAACATTAACAAGCCGCTGGTCTTTCCTGGTGGAAATGACTATCGGCCTGTCTGACATGGAATGCGGGCATATCGGGGAAATGATGAACATTGGATTTGTCGGATAGACTATGGGTCCGCCGACTGAAATGTTATACGCGGTCGATCCAGTCGGCGTTGATACTATAATGCCATCCGCATTATGCGTCCTTACAAGCATCCCGTCTATGTATACCCTTAATCTTACAAGCCTTGCTATGCCTGCTTTGCTGATCACAATGTCATTTAATGCAAAAGTGTGTCCTGCCTTCTTTTTTCCCCTGATGACCGTTGCCTGGATCATCATCCTTTCATCCAGTTTATAGTGGCCGGACAGGACCTTAGGAAGGATCTTCACGGCTTCGTCGGGCCCTACCTCGCTCAAAAAACCGAACCTCCCCATATTCACCCCAAAGATCGGCACGTCCGCCTGAGACGCTATCCTTGCCGCTCTAAGCATCGTCCCGTCCCCTCCAACAGAGATGAGCATGTCAACCTTGCCTATCACGCTTTTTTTGACCTTTGATCCGTCCCTTAGCAATCTTACTCGGAATTTTCTCGCTTTGAGGAACTTGAATATCTTCATTGCTGCGGCAATTATCTGTTTTTCAGGCTTATAATAAACTATCAGGTCCATCATATTGACCACCTCGCAGTCCTATCCTTACAGGATCCTTACCGATATGAACAACCATAACAATCCTAACACTATTCCTGCTATCAATAAAGCCATCACGATCTTTATCAGTTTATCCTCTCCTTTTTCCGGCAGATAATAATCGATGAGGTGCAGCTTCCTTTCGACCATATCAACAAGTATCAAGCCGTCCGGTTGATAGGCGAACTTATATTCCAATAGCTGCCTTCTTGTCGACGGATCACTTGGATTAGCGACCGTTTCGCCGCTTTTTACTTCTGCCACATAATATTTACCGCGCTTTTCAACTATAAAGTCAGCCTGCACATAGGAGAGGTTCGGTCTGCCATCTATATATGTAATAATATCGGCCCTGCGCTGCTTGTCGATAACCTTGAAGTTGTGCTTTTTCAATAGGTTTTCAGCTTCTTCCTGGGCCATGAACGCCTCTCCTAGCCTTCTTGAAAGCCTGAACCTTTGAAGGAAGCGGTTCAAATAATAGAATGCGGCCACACCGATCAGCAGCCCGCCAAGGCCCGAAAGCGCCATTACTATAATATAGTCCCTCATTTTAAGCCGCCTCCGCTACTTCTGATGTTGCCTTATTGATATCAACGTTCTTTACCTTTTTTCCCTTCTTCAAGAATATGAAGAATTCCTGATTGCCATCGGCCCCTTTTATCGGTGTCCTTGAAAAGCCAAAAACACCGAAGCCAGCTTCCAGCGCCTCGGCCGCGACCTTCCTCAAGACCTGCAAGTGAACTGCGGGATCCTTCACTATTCCGCCCTTCTGGACCTGGTCCCTTTGAGCTTCAAATTGCGGCTTTACAAGTGCCAGCACGTCGGCTTTATCGGCAAGCACACCAAAAAGCGCCGGAAAGATCTTGCCAAGCGAGATGAACGACACATCAATGACCGAAAGGTCGGCAGGCCTTTCATTTCCTTTGTAAAGATCCCCGCTTACTATGCTCCTCGCGTTCATTCTTTCAAGGACGACGACCCTCTCATCCTGCCTCAATTTCCATGCTATCTGCCCGTAACCCACATCGATCGCATAGACCTTTTTGGCCCCGTTCTGGAGCAGACAGTCAGTGAACCCTCCTGTTGAGGCCCCAACATCTATCGCTATCCTGCCGCGGACATCCACATTGGACACTTTTAACGCATGCTCAAGCTTCAATCCGCCTCGGCTCACGAATCTCTGAGGCTCTCCGAGTATCCTTATTTTGGACTTGGGATCCACCTTGGTACCTGACTTCAAAGCCTTTTGCTCGTTAACCAGAACAAGACCTGCCATGATCGCAGTTTGTGCTTTTGTGCGCGATTCGAAAAGCCCTCTGTCAACAAGAAGATCGTCTATTCTTTGCTTCATCCTAGATAATAACGTCTTTTAAGTACTTAGCAGCATGCTCAGGTATAACCGTATTGATATAAATGCCGGAACCAAGTTCAAACCCAGCGACCCTTGCGACCCTGGGGATTATCTGGATCTGCCAATGATAATATTCAACGTTTTTCTCGTGGCAAGGGGATGACATGACAACAAAATTGTATGCCGGATCGTTAAGGCCTTTATGTATCTTCATCAGCGTGTTCCTCATGACAAATGCCAGTTCTTTTGTCAGCACGGCCGTGATCTCCTCTAACGATGAACCGTGTTTCTTGGGCAATAACCATGTCTCGAAGGGTGAAGTCGCGGCAAAAGGCACAAAAACAATGAAATTATCCGTTTCAAGGATCACCCTTTCCGCGGCCTGAAGTTCCTTATTTATCATCATGCAGTAAACGCACTCGCCATTGTCATCAAAATATCTCATTGCCTCTTCGATCCTGTGCCGTATGTGCATCGGCGTAACGGGTGTCGCGACTATCTGCGAATGGGGGTGAACTATTGAGGTGCCGGCCTCTTTTTTATGGTTCTTGAAAAGAATTATCAGTTCATGTTTGGGATTGTTCGACAACGCCCTGTAGCGTTCTCTATACGCAAAAAATATCTCCTCTACCTGCTTTTGATCCATTGTTGCTATTGTCTTGTTATGATCTGGACTTTCTATTATGACCTCATGCTCGCCGACGCCGTCCATGTGCCTGAAGAACTCTTCTATCCTTCCGCGGTGTACGTCACCGTCATGGACGAGCGCGGGGTACTTGTTCGGGATTATCCTTACCCACCATCCCGGAGTATCAGGCTTTGTTCCATATGTCCTGAACGCGAAGATCTCGCCCGGCGTCATTTTCTCGTTGCCGGTGCAGAAGGGGCATTGATCCAATTGGATCTTTTCCTCTTCCTCTTCGGCGATCGCTCCGAATTCCTCGGGTCTCGAAGCTCTTTCGGTGGCGATGATCACCCATGCTTTTGTTGCGGGATTCTGACGAATTTCAGGCATCCATATACCTCCAGACTGTCAAATATTTTATCATATATTGAAGAATAAAACATTAATGCTTGTGTCCTTGCTTAGTATAATTATGCTATGGTGACAAACAAAGTTATCGCTAATTATTTAAATCGAGCCGGGGATATCGGGTGATCAGGGTATCAGGAGGAAGGTTATCTGGGCAACAGGATATCAGGGATAACAATGCTGTTTATTTACCCTGATACTCTGATGGCCTGATCTCCCTGCCTGCCGGCAGGCAGGCCAGTCGCTGATGTCCGGATGATCCGATCTCCTAACAATTCAGCATTAAGGCGTAAATATCAAGGTTTGATGTTCCGGTTTAGGAGGAATGTTTAGTCATGCTGGTTGAATAGAAGCTGGCCCTTCTTTCCCTTATGAGGCAAGCGATTCCCAGCAACATTTGTGATATAATTTAAAAACCATGTCAATCTTAAAAAGCCTTAATCCCGTCCAGCAGGAAGCCGTTATGCACTTTGAAGGCCCTCTCCTTATTATCGCGGGTGCAGGCTCCGGAAAGACAAGGGTATTGACCCACAGGATCGCCTATCTTATAAAGGAAAGGATGGTCCCGTCATACAATATTTTGGCGGTCACCTTCACTAATAAGGCCGCAGATGAGATGAAGCACCGCATCAGGCATCTTGCCGGGATACTTTCCCGCAATATCTGGATGGGAACGTTCCATTCCGTATGCGGAAAGATCCTCCGCCGTGATATCGACAGGATAGGTTTCAAGAAGGACTTCGTGATCTTTGATGAGGATGACCAGTTGTCCCTTATGAAAGAGGTCGTAAAAGAGCTTGGGCTTGGTGAGGAAAAAAGATACAAACCTCAGGTCATGCTTGACGCCATAAGTCGCGCAAAGAATGAGCTGGTCGGCGTGGCTGCGTATGAGAACAAGGCCACAGACCAATTCGAGGAGAATGTTGCAAGGTCGTACGGCCTTTATCAAAAGAGGCTCTTTGCGAATAACGCGCTTGATTTTGACGACATGCTGTGCCACACGGTAAAGCTCTTCAGGGAATCCCCAAAGACCCTCGAGGAATATCAGGACAGGTTCAGGTTCATCAATGTGGATGAGTACCAGGATACCAACCATGTCCAGTACGTTCTCACCAAGATGCTGGCCGCGAAACATTCGAACATATGCGTTGTCGGCGACAACGATCAGTCCATATATGGGTGGCGCGGGGCTGATTACAGGAACATATTGAACTTTGAAAGGGATTACAGGGGAGTGAAAACGGTAATACTCGAACAGAACTACAGGTCCAGTCAGAACATACTTGACGCCGCAAACAATGTTATCAGGAACAACCGCCTTAGAAAAGAAAAAAACCTGTGGACCGACAATCCAAAGGGCGAGCCCGCTACGTATTTCACGGCCATTGACGGCCGCTGCGAAGCTCTGTTCATAGCGGAAGAGATAAAAAAGCTTTCCGATAAGTATAAATACAACGAATTCGCCGTACTATACAGGACCAACGCGCAGTCAAGGATCATAGAAGAGGTCTTTATACAGGAAGGCCTCCCCTATCGCATAATAAGCGGGGTCAGGTTCTACGAAAGGAAGGAAATAAAGGACATCATAGCATACTTGAGGATAATAGTGAACTCAAAGGACAACTTCAGTGCCATAAGGATAATCAATAACACCCTTCCCGGCGTCGGCAAAGTCACCCTGTCAAAGCTCGAGGCTCTTGGGTCGAAAGAAGGCAAATCCCTGATCGAGCTTCTGCAGGATATGGACCCGCTGGAGATAAGCGACAAGGCGAGGATGTCGCTTTCGGGATTCGTCGACATGATAAACGGCTTCAAGTTCGACATGTCAGAACTTTCCGCTTCTCAAATGATAGAGAAGGTCATCTTCGAGTCCGGCTATAAAAGGATGCTTGAGGAAGAGTACACGGATAAGGAAGAGGCCCTGTCGCGAGTGGAGAATATCAAGGAACTGATATCCGTTGCAAAGGAGTTCGAGAAGAACTGCGACGATCCTTCTTTGGCCGCCTTCCTGATGCATCTGTCCCTTGCCACCGACCTTGATAAGCTTGACGAGAAAGTGCCAGCCATCACCCTGATGACCTTGCACAGCGCAAAGGGCCTTGAATTCCCGGTCATATTCATGGCCGGCATGGAAGAAGGCATCTTTCCGCATTACAGGTCGTTGTATGAGCCGGCCGACCTTGAAGAGGAAAGGCGGTTGTGTTATGTGGGCATCACGCGGGCAAAGAATATGCTTTATCTGACATCGGCACAGGAAAGGCTGCTCTTCGGTGAGACATGGCAGAACGGCGCTTCAAGGTTCATCGAAGAAATACCGGATGATCTCCTGAACTCTATATCGGAAGTCGAGGACGGCGATGTGACAGGCACTGTCACGGTGGACGAGGACCTTGAGCATATTTATCAGGTCGGTCAGACTGTCAACCACCCGAAATGGGGTCCCGGTGAGATCCTTGGGATATCCGGAAAGGGATCCGAAGTGATAATCAAGATTTCGTTTGAGTCAGGCGTGGAAAAGGAACTGATGGCAAAGTATGCGCCGCTGACAAAGTAATTTTCAATTTAACTTTCCATCATATTATTCCACTTATATTAAATTATTGCATATAATATATAAACCATATAATATTCATATCTTATGATATTAAAAAGACTATATTACTCAAGGTTTCTTAAAAAGCTGTTTCATATATCCTTCTACGAGTTCAAAATGGCTGGTGGCCTCAGAGGCTTATTCACAAGGGGATATCCAAAAAGACCCCTCAACTTTGAAGTCTATCGTTCACATCTTAAAGATAAAAATGGCATTGAAGTCGGGGGTCCTAGCCCTATTTTTAAGAAAAATGGGATCTTACCAGTTTATCCGCTATTTGAAAGCATTGATTTATGCAATTTCGTGAAGTCAAATGAAAAAATAAAATATGTTTGCGATGCTATTGATCTAAGCTTTATTCCATCAAATAAATATGATTTTCTTCTTTCTTCCCATGTCATAGAGCACTTCACTAATCCTTTAAAAGCACTAATAGAGTGGAAACGTGTAATAAGTGAGGGGGGCATTTCCCTCATTATAATTCCGCATAAAGATGGATCGTATGATCATAATCGCCCTGTTTCATCTTTAGCACATTTTATTGAAGACTTTAATAATAATACACCCCCTTCAGATCGCACTCATTTATCCGAAATCGTTGAATTAACTGATATTATTTTGCATCCCTATGCCAACAACATTGAATCATATAAGAATTATGCGATAGAGGGTTATGGATCCAGAAACCGAAACGCTCATCAACATGTTTTTAATACAGAGAGTGCAGTAGAAATGATTAATTATATAAACTTACAGATCTTATCAGTTGAGGCTATTCTCCCTTTCCACATTGTTATTTTGGCAAAAAAAGTCTCAGATGAAAGATCAATTAATAATCAGATATATTTAAATAAGGATGCATCGTGGAGGAAAGAAAGCCCTTTTCCATCCGATAGAAATAATTGATGTTCCGGTCTGCAGGTGAAAATGAATTGATGGCAAAGTATGCGCCTTTGTCCAAATAAATATCAGTCGTTCGCTACCATTTTATACAGGACCCGAAGATACCCTTCTATGGAGCTTTTAGACCGTTTGTCACCGACGATGTCCATTACCTCAAGCACCCTCATGTCGTAAGGCCTCATAAGGAACAGGTCGCCGATGAAATGCTTCATGCTGTTCAAGGCGCACATGTATTCAACGCTTGCCTGGGCAACCAGCTTGCTTTCTATCATATAAGTCGGCTTTATCATCGATCCGACCCAAAGGCTTTTATCGATCCTGCTGTATACATATAGATGTATGTCCATTCCCTTGGCCTTGCCGGTACCGATCTGGTTGCTTACAAGTATGGAGATGAAATCATCAGACATCTCAAGGTCGACTGATTTCTTGCCGTTTGAAGTCATGCGCTCGCCCCTGATCGTAAGGATATCCTTGTTCTGCTGATCGTAATTGCCTTCGCGGATCAACCTGAAGACCTCTGAACCGATTTTCCTTGTTTTCATTGTTCGCTCCCCTGTTTACATATAGATTTTACACCATTATATCGATAAATACTCCGTATAATTTCACTATATTTTTCTCGTTCTATTCGGGATCAAAATGTCGTTTCTTGTTAGTGCTCAACATATATGCTAAAATTTTGGAGAAATGAAGAAACTGCTATGCTTATTGGTCTTTGCTTGCCTTCTCACTTGCGAGGCTGCGGCACAGGAATTCATTTCGGAATTCGAACGCGTAAACACCCTCTTGAAATGGAAATACTATGATGACGCCATCACCCAGCTTGATAACATTCTTGATACAGGGAAAGAGCCTTATGCAAGCAGGGCAAAGTTCCTGAAGGGGATATGCTACCTTAAGAAGAAGCAGGCAAGCGATGCCATATCGATATTCCAGGGATTGATAGATTCAAAGTACCTGCTAACGGATTATACGCTTTATTTCCTTGGTAATTATTACATGGGTGAAAAAGAGTATGATGCTGCAAAGGATTATTTCCGCATCCTGACCTCAAAGTTCCCCAAAAGCGCGCTCTCAAGGATATCCAGATTGAACGAGGCTGATTGTCTTTATGAGCTTAAGAACTATGGCGCGGCCTGCAAGATATATGAGGAATTCACCGATTCATATCCTGCGGATGATAATGTCGACAAGGCCATTTTCAACCTTGCAAGATGCCGGGAGAAGACGGGAAAATTAAGCGAGGCATTCCATGCATATAGCAGGATACAATTATACCACCCCTTGAGCAGGCACCTTAAGGAGTCCAATCAAAGGATCGCATATCTTTCAAGGAAATACGGGTTCGAACTGCAGGCTGACACAGATAAGACCCTGTTCAACAAGGCAATGATCTTTTACAATAAGCAGGATTTCAGGTCAGCGTCGTATTTCCTCAAGCAGATCGTCAAGAGCTACAAGAGATCGGATATTTTTGATGAAGCGCTCTTTACCCTTGCTTTTTGCGATTACAGGCAGAGGAGGTTCGGCTCTGCCGCGACAAGGTTCAGGATATGTATAAACAGGGGGGGTGAGTTCGCTGATGACTCCCAGTTCTATCTTGCGTTCTGCTACGGGCGCAGGGGCTATTTCTATGAAGCGCTTGAAGCACTGAAGAACGTCATTAATAACTACCCGAACTCAAGCTACACTGACGATGCGGTATATTATCTTGCGTATTATTATGACCAGAACAATTTTAGGAGCGCTGCGACCACATGCTATGAACAATTGATCCGCGACTATCCCGACAGCAGCTACCTTGACGATGCCCTTTGGCGCGCGGGGTATAACTATTATTTTGAGGGTAATTACGAAAGGGCTTTCAACTCGTTCGACAGGGCCGCCATGGCTCACTCAAAAAGCAACATGAGCGCTGAATGCGCATATTGGAAAGCCCTGACACTGGAAAAAATGGGAAGGAACATAGAATCGGCGACAGCTTACCGGTATGTCATCGAAAACTTTGACCATACATATTACAGCCATCGCGCAATGGATAAACTTTCGGCATTGGGCATAAACATCAGCGAACTCGATAATAACGACATAAAGATCGCGGATATTGAGTTCGGAAAGGAATTCTTCGAATCCCAACCGTACGGTTCTGATCTTTCCGGGGAGGCCGAACCTTATCCGCTTGAGGAATCATTTGAAGTCAATCAAAAACAAACAAAGACCGCTGAGATCCCGGGCCCGGTTAAGATCGACCTTGGATTGCACTTTAAGAAATACGCCGAGCTTATATCGGCAGGACTTTATAATGAAGCTGAGATCGAAGCTAAATGGCTTATTGCGGGATCGACCGGCGATAAAAGGCAATCGGCCAGGCTTGCGCTCAGTGCCGCGCTTCTTGGCGGCGGTAAATACAGGGATGCGATAATCATCGCTGAGGGCATCTGTAACAACGGCATGCTGAATATGGACTGGCGCGGGATCCCGAAGATAACCTGGCATCTTGCCTATCCCAAAGGATATAATGAACACGTTCAGAAATATTCCGAGATCTACGGCCTTGATCCTTTGCTGGTCTTTTCTGTCATAAGGGAAGAAAGCAGGTTCAACCCTAAGACGCTTTCCTGGGCAAGGGCGCACGGCCTGATGCAAATAATCCCTAGGACCGGATATGACGTGGCGAGCCTCCTTAGGATAAAGCCTTATTATTCAAAAAGACTTTATGATCCGGAGATCAATATAAAAATGGGATGTTATTACCTGTCAATTCTTATGAAAAAGTTTGACGGTAATAAGATGCTGGCGCTTGCTGCCTATAATGGCGGTCCTAATAATGTAAAGCGTTGGCTGAACGCATGGAGATCGAGGCATGGCGACAACCTGGACGTTGACGAGTTCGTGGAGAATATCCCTCTGTCCGAAACAAAGCGCTACGTTCAAAAAGTAATGAAAAGCTATAGTGAATACAAGCGTACTTATAAAGAACGCGCTGCCACTTTGACCGATCTAATTTACTACCATGAATAAAGAAAATGAAGAAAGAATAGTCACGGTTGATAGGCGCGATGAGGACCTTGCCTTCAGCGGCCTGCGCCCTACCAAGCTTTTAAAATTCATAGGACAGGAAAAGCTCAAGGAAAACTTGAGGATACATATGGATGCCGCCAAGAAAAGGAATGAGCCCCTTGAACATATACTTTTTTACGGACCGCCTGGATTGGGAAAGACCACGCTTGCGAACATCATTTCAAATGAAATGGGGGTCAGCATTAAAGTAACATCCGGACCGGCGATCGAGCGGCCGGGCGACCTGGCAGCGGTGCTCACGAACCTCAAGGACTTTGATATATTGTTCATTGACGAGATCCACCGCTTGAACAGGACGGTTGAAGAGGTGCTATATCCCGCCATGGAGGACTTTGGTCTTGACATAATAATCGGGAAAGGTCCCAGCGCCAGGTCCATAAGGCTTGACCTGCCAAAGTTCACCTTGATCGGGGCGACAACTCGTGCCGGGCAAATGACTTCTCCCTTGCGCGACAGGTTCGGGATGATAGCAAGGCTGGAATTCTACGCAACGGGAGAACTTGAGACAATAATAAAGCACGCATCGGAAGTGCTTGGAATAAAGATAAGCGTCGACGGCGCTCATGAGATCGCCAAAAGATCACGCGGAACCCCTAGAATAGCGAACAGGCTGTTGCGCAGGATAAGGGACTACACCCAAGTGAGGTCCCATGGACACATCGATAAGGAAACCGCCATTACAGCCCTCAACAATCTTGATATCGATCAGGTCGGCCTTGACCAGGTCGACAGAAAACTTCTTAAGACCATAATCGATAAATTCAAGGGCGGACCTGTCGGCATTGAAACGCTCTCCGCCGCGATATCCGAGGAAGTGGAGACCATAGAGGATGTATATGAACCGTATCTTATGCAGATAGGTTATATTGAAAGAACGCAGCGCGGAAGAATGGCCACCGACGCCGCCTACAAGCACCTTGGGATATCAAAAAAGGAAAAACAGCCCAAGCTTTTTTAAAAGTTAACTGTTTGCCTTTGGAAACAAGCGATATTATAATGACCTGACCCGAAAGAGGTGATGTAAATGTTAAAAGGCTGGTTAAGGACCGCGACACTGTCCCTTGTGTTCGCAACAATGCTCACGGCTTTTGCCCTGTCAAACTCGCAGACCACAAAAATATCACTTATATTTTGGCGAGGTGATGTATCGCTTGCGCTAATAATACTGATATCCATACTTATAGGGGTGATCTGCACCGGAGTTCTGGCGATCGCAGAGGAGACCAAGCTTATGAGGCAGATCAAGCATTTGGAAGACAAGGTAAAGGAGTTCGAAAGCAAAACGACAGTATGACAAGAAAGTCCGCATTCAAAAGAATAACAAAAGAAACGAACATCAGCGTATCGTTGAACATAGACGGTTCAGGAAAGAGCGCTATAAAGACCGGCATACCCTTCTTTGACCATATGCTTGAGCTTTTCGCCAAACACGGCGTTTTCGACATCAAGCTGGCGGCAAGGGGCGATGTTGAAGTTGATTACCACCATACGGTCGAGGATGTGGGCATATGCCTCGGTGAAGCCTTCAAGAAAGCCCTTGGTAAAAAGATCGGTATCGAACGGTTCGGCGATTTTAAAGCAAGGGTGCCGATGGATGAGGCATTGGCCGAGGTAAGCATCGATATCAGCGGAAGGCCTCATTTGACCTACAATGTTGGATCCGTTAAAAGCGACGTTGAAGGTTTTTCATTTGAACTTATTGAGGAATTCCTTAATGCTTTCGCTTTGCATGCCGGGATCACCTTGCATGTCGACCTCATAAGGGGGAAGAACTCGCATCATATGAAAGAGGCGATCTTTAAGACTTTTGCCGTAGCTCTTTCCAGGGCTTGCCAGATAAGCCCTAGAAAAAAAGGTGTCCCTTCGACAAAAGGGAAACTCTAAATCCTTGTAATTATCAAATACCGTCATTCTGAGCGAAGCCCTGAACCATGCGCAAGCTTAGGTTCAGGGCGAAGCGAAGAATCTGCAATCTTTTTTTAATTTATAGACCCTTCACGGAGTTTATCCTGAGGCAGGAAAGTTTGCAGACCCTTCGTCTCGACCTTTGGTCGTGGACTCAGGGTGACGGTTCCGAAGGACTTAGTGTGACATAAGCGCTTATCTTCCATATTTGAGTCTTTCTATCAAAAACCCTGGCAATTCCGCTTTTTTCATCTTCTTTTGCGTCTCTTCAATATTGTAGCTTACCCTGAAAAGCTGGACTTCCCCGGACCCGGAATCATATATAGCAAAGCTTGCCCGCGGGTCCATGTCCCTTGGCTGCCCCACCCCGCCTACACCCATCACTACCTTGTCGAACTTTGAAACATCGACAACATCACCGTCATTAAGCTGCCATCCGTCGAACCTGCCCTCTCTGTCCTTGACGATACAAAGAGGTATGTGAAGATGTCCCACAAAGCATAATCGTTTTTTCATTAGTTCTATTGTCGCCTTACTATCCTCAATGTTCGCTATATATTCCTCAAGAGGATCGCGAAGGCTCCCATGCACCATCTCAAGATCGTCGACCTCAAGATGATCAGGCAGGCCCTCCAGGAACTTACGGCTTGCCGGATTCAAGGCCATCGATGTCCAATCGATCGCTTCTTTTGCCTCACGGTTGAACCGTTCTGTATCCAGTTGCCCTATAGCTGCCCTGTCATGATTTCCGGCAACACAGATGAATTCTTTTGACCTTAAAAGCTCGATGCATTCATTCGGATTCGGACCGTACCCGACAATATCCCCCAGGAAAACGTTCTTATCGGCTCCTTTTAAATGCGCCAGGACAGACCTGAACGCTTCGAGGTTCGAGTGTATATCCGCCAATACAGCGTATTTCATGCCGAACATTATAGCACTTTAGACAATCATTGCCCTTTATTGTATAATGCCGAATATGAAAGAAGAGCATAAATACAGGAAATTGATATCCGCCAAGGGGCTTGTCCGCTCCGTGATAATTGAAAAGGAAACGGATATACTGCTCCTTGCTGACCGTTCACTTACGCAGCTTGCCCATAAATCGCTGCAAAAAGTAAGGACGCAGCTTGAAGAATATATCAAGAAGGACCCCAAGTTCGAAACGACGTTCTCTCCTCACAGGATATCGTTGTTCTCGCCACCGATAATAAGGAAAATGGCAAAGGCGGCAAAAAGGACAAAGGTCGGCCCGATGGCTGCTGTTGCCGGAGCGATCGCCGAAGAGGTCGGTCTTGAACTGACAAAATATTCCGGAGAAGTGATCGTTGAGAACGGCGGCGACATCTTCCTGAAGATAAAGAAACCAAGGAAGATAGGCATCTACGCAGGCAAATCCCCGTTCTCGGAAAACATCGCCATTGAGATAAAGCCCGAAGAAACACCGCTCGGGATATGCACGTCATCCGGGACCGTTGGCCATTCTGTTTCATTTGGGGCGGCAGATGCCGTTGTGGTGACGTCCAAGTCGACGGCGCTTGCCGATGCAGCCGCCACAGCGATCGGCAATGTGGTCAAGGACATCAAGACCATACAGGACGGGCTTGATCTTGCAAAGAGCATTAAAGGGCTTTATGGCGTGCTGATAATCAAAGGGAACAATATAGGCGCTTACGGGAACCTTGAGATCGTACCTATATAATAAATCCTAATACCATAAAATCCGAATTCCCCAACAAGGTATATATTATATACAACATTATAATTTGGATGTTATGGTTGCCAATATCCTCAACAACTGCTGACATTCGTCCATTAAATACATGAAATAATCCTTGATCTTTATTTCTTCAAATAGATCAGCTTTGAGCACGATCTTGATCCAATAAACAGCTTCAGCAGCTTCCTTTTTGGCGGTTATCAATTTATATTTCAGATCCTTTCTTTTTGGCGACGAATCCGCTTCTTCGATATTTGCGCCTATTGAAGTCCCAGCCCGTATCAACTGCCGGAATATTTCTTTTGAGACCGGGGAAAACGATAATTTATTCAAAAAGCTCACTAAATTAATGGAGAATTTACACGCTCTATTTCTTAAATCATATTTACTCATATAATATTATTCCTTGTTAGGATCTTTGATTTAGGACTTTGGGATTTATTTTATAATCGTTGGTGTTATAAGGAATATAACCTCTGTCCTTGCTTCCTCCTTTATCCTTCTTTTGAAAAGCTCGCCGAACACCGGCGCGTCCGCAAGGATCGGTATCTTTGAGATGTTCTCCCTCTCGCTTTTACTGATCAGTCCGCCGATGGCAAGCGTTTCTCCGTTCCTTATCTTTACGGTAACATCCGCGTTCCTGGTCGAGATAACAGGGAATTCCCCGGCGGCCGTGCTGCGCCACTCGGAGACCGAGCTGACCTCCGGCTTGATGTTTGAGATGATGATCCCGTCCGATCTTATAATAGAAGATATCTTCAAGCTGACCCCTGCATCAATGTACCTGACGGTCCACTGTGTCGACGTTCCGGAAGAGTTTGCCGGCACGGCATAAGGGATGCGGCTGCCGATGTTGATCTCTGCCTGCTTCCCGTCAAGTGTTGTGATCTTTGGGTGAGCAAGGACATTCGCCTCCCCGCGTGCGACCAGGGCGTTCAGGGTGACCACAAAATCGTCCGAAAGCGATACTTTGCCGCTTGATCCGTCAACCGAGAACTTGAAGCTGCCCTGCTCTTTTCCCCAGCTTATGCCGCTGCTCTCCAGGGCGCTCTCAGACACCTCGACCACCTTGCACTCGATCATTATCTGTGACGATTCATTGTCCACATCCTCAATTACCCTTATCGCTTCTCTCACATCGCCGCTTTCGCCCCTTATGACAAGGACATCGGAATCTTTGCTGACCGCGATGATCTTCGGTGATATCTTGCATATAATATTCAGAGCTTTCTCTGCCTCGATATGCTTTAACCTGACTATCTCATTAACGACCTTATCGGCCTTCTTTGGGGTGTTCCTTCCCCCGTATGAATACACTACTCCTTCTCCGGAAGGAGCGTTGACCTTTTCATTGTTTTTATCTTTAGAGGTTGATTCCGCAGTCCTGTTGAAATCGAAGCCCTGGACCAGCATCAAAACCACAAGAATGAATATAACCGACCATGATCTCATGATCATGGAACAAGCAATTTACATGCCAAACTCATATGCAAAAGAAATGATGCCAATTGTAGGGGATTTCGACAGAAAGTGGATTATTTCGACTCCGTCGGCTTCTGGAAGTTATTGAGAAGCACAAGGTCTCCGAACCTGTAGGTAACGTTGAAACCGGTCTTTATCTTTCTGATTACCTCATAGTAAATGTTCTTATCAACGATCAGGAACGCCCTTCCTCCGCTGTAAAGCTCCTTTGCCAATGCTGAGCGGTCATCGATCCAATTTATCGGCTTATCAAGATAGAATATAAAGCTGCTCTTATACATTGTCTGATAACCTATGACCTTGTCGCCTTTCTTATAGCTGGTCAGTATATTTTTTGAAATCTCGCGCATCGGTTTGAAGTCGTTAAGGTGGACCATTGTGAAGCTTGATACATAAAACGTAAAAATGAGCATTGTCACGACCAATGCTATCAATGAATTGTAGACGCTGTCGGTCCTGAAGAAAAGGACCACCGCAACCAGGCCCCCAAGCCCCAGCATTATAAGTATAATATTAACGTCGAACAGGATGGCGTTGTATTGCGGCTGGACAACGACCAAACTGAAGAACATCCCCATAACGACTAATATCGCGGAGAATATCGCGAGGCTCTTATAAAGGCGCTTCATTATGAAGTCAATGCCAGAATCCTCGCCGGCGGCAAAATCCGCGATAAGCTTTGCTATCGAAATGGAAATGAAAGGATACATGGCGATTATGTAGCCCGGCAACTTTGTCCCCGCCATCGAAAAGAACAAGAATATGACCATTATCCAGATCACCGTGAAAAGGTTGTTCTCGTCGCCGATGCGCTTGACCTGGTAATACAAAGAAAAAGGAAGGAACACTGACCACGGCAAAAGGCCTATCAATAATATGACAAAGTAATAGAACCATGGTCCGCTGTGAGTCTCTATCGGCCCCAGATACCTCTTTATCAAATAGAATCCGACGACCCTGTCAATGAATTCCCTGCCGTGCAATATTGATTCCACAAGGTACCATGTTCCGCCGATCGCAAGGTATATTGCTATGCCCTTGAATATCTTTATATTGAACAATGCCTTCAGGTTCTTTGTGATCGCCAGGTAAGGCACGAGGACCATAAGGGGCAGCAAGAGGGCTACCGGGCCTTTCATCAGCGTTCCGAGACCCATTGCGGCAAAGAACATATAATAATAGTTTTCCTTGTCCTTTTTTAGCGAGCAGAGGAATAAATATATGGAAAGTACCATGAAAAACGCGAGCGGGACATCAAAAATTGCCAGTCTGGATTGAATAATGAACTGAAAGCTTGTCGCAAGAATGAAACCGGCCAGTATGCCCACGCCGTTCCTGAACATCTTTTTGCCAAGAAGGTAGGTAAGGTAAACAAGGCCGATGCCGAAAAGCGCGCACCAGAACCTTGAGTTGAACTCATTTGAACCGAAAATGAAAGAGCTCAGCGACACAAGCCACATGTAAAGCGGCGGATGAATGAACCATTTTTGCGAATGGAGATGGAGCGTTATCCAGTCGCCCGTCCGCACGATCTCGCGGGCGATCTGGGAATATATTACCTCGTCCGTTTCAAACAGGCTCGGCGCGCCCAGCCTGAAAAAGAAAAGGAAGAAAGAAAGGACCACCAAGATGATCACAAGGTTCTTTTCTTTGCTTAATTTTCTCTTTATCGCGCCAAGTTTTACTTTCATGTTCATTCCTTCAAAATCAAAAATTAACAAGTAATGATAACACAGCAGGTAGCATCAGTCCATAATCAGATCTATTCGATAGCGTAGTGAATTATGTGTAAATTCCATATGGTTGCGTGTTTTCTTCCTAATCGCTCCTTCCATAAGGATATCGAGAATATCGAGGGGATCGAGCAATTGGATATCAAGCATATCAAGGAGACCAAGCGACAAAAATACATCTTCCTTGATATCCCATATATACTATCGCTTGATTTCCTTGATACCCTAGATATTCCTGCCTGCCGTCAGGCAGGCCATTGCTTGATATCCTAGATACCCTTGATATCCTAGTTCCCTTTTACAAATAATTGGCGAGGGAATAGTGATAAGTAAATAAATTTACACAAGATTCCGAACACCATTATCTATTCCCCCAGGTCATCTTTTATCCTTTTTATCATCCTTTTCCCGAAAAACCCTAGGTCCGGCCTTCGCTTCATCTCATTAAGTATTACATGCAATACATCCCTGGCCGTAGTTGTGTGTTCCTTACGCCAGCGGTCAACCTCAAGGGCAAAGTTCCCCTCAGCATTTTCCTCCATCTGGTCGCCCTGGCGGAGCTTTGGCTCCTTCTCGATCGCCGGAATAAGCTGGAATGTTGCCATTCGCTTGAGCTCCCTCGCCCATCCAAGCTCGCTCAAGTATTTCTTTACTATCCTCAATCCTTCCGCTTTGGGATCTATCTCTTTTTCGGCCATTGGTTTATCTTTTGTTTATATCCAGGAATTTGGGGGGTTCCGCTCTTGAGGTCCTGTCAACGAGGATCTTCCCGTCCTTCATCACTGCCTGACCGCCGACGATCGTCATAACAGCCATGCCTTTCACCTTCCAGCCCGAGAACGGCGAGTTCTTGCTCTTTGAATAGAGCTTCGAAACGTCCACTACCCAAGACCTGTTGGGATCTATTATCGTGATGTCCGCAGCGCTTCCGACAGCAAGTGTGCCTTTCGGGATCCCGAGGATCTTTGACGGAGCGGATGTCATTTTTGCAACCGCCTTGGGAAGTGTAAGGATGCCAGTTTCCACAAGCTCTGTCAATACAAGCGCCATAGCGGTTTCAAAGCCGACCATGCCGCTTGAGGCAATGTTGAATTCTACGTTCTTCTCCTCGATGATATGAGGCGCATGATCGGTTGCAATGACGTCTATCGTGCCGTCCTTTAATCCTTTTATTATCTCTTTTAGGTCGCTTTCCGTTCTGAGAGGGGGATTTACTTTCGCAAGAGTGTTATATCCTTCTACCTCCGATTCTGTAAGCGTGAAGTAATGGGGGCATGTTTCGCAGGTGATGTTCAATCCTTCCTCTTTTGCCTGTCTTATCAGCTTTACCGAAGCCGCCGTTGAAACATGCGCTATGTGCAGTCTTGCGCTTGAGCCGAACTCCCTGGCAATAACTATGTCCCTTTGCACCATCACTGACTCTGCCGCAGCAGGTATACCCTTCAAACCCATGATCGTTGAAGTGTATCCCTCATTGATCTGACCTCCCTCGCTTAGATCCCTGTCTTCACAGTGAGAAATGATGACTTTATCGAACTGGCTTGCGTATTCCATGGCCCTGCGAAGGACTTCCGAGTTCATGATCGTTTTGCCGTCATCTGAAAAGGCCACAGCTCCGGCCTCCGCCAGCATGCCCATCTCGGTTATATCGTCGCCCAAAAGTCCTCTCGTCACCGCGGCAACAGGGAACACGTTCACAACGCCTTCGCTTTCGGCCCTTGACCTGATGTAGTCAATTACCGAGGGATCGTCCGCGACAGGGTCCGTGTTCGCCATGCACGCTACGGATGTGAATCCTCCTGCCGCAGCGGACCTCGTCCCGGAATATATTGTCTCTTCCTCAGGATTCCCCGGATCGCGAAGATGGCAGTGCATGTCAACAAGCCCCGGGATGATTATCATACCTTTTGCGTTAATTACATCGGTGGTCTTGGATGATGTGCTCTTTGAGATCGAGGAGATCTTACCGTTCTCTACGAGGATATCGAGTTCTTCATCGATTTTACGCGACGGGTCCACCACCCTCCCGCCCGTGATCAAAAAAGATTTTCCCATCTATTCCGGTCTTCTCCTTTTAAAATTCATCTTTTTTCTCACGGCGGAAACTATCTGCCTGGCCGCTTCTGTTCTTTTGCCTATCGGGCTTTTCAGCCTGTACAACGCCACTTTTGCGGCTGCCTGCTCGGATTCCTTCTTGCTAGGCCCCCGCCCCGTGCCTTTTGACTCGCCCTTTATCACCACTTCCGTGATAAAGGTCCTGTGATGCCTTGGGCCGGATTCCCTGATAACCCTGTAATTCGGCAGGCCCCACCCCTTTTTCTGCACGAATTCCTGAACCGCCGACTTGAAGTCTATGATGAATCCTTCCTTGCTCACCCTGTCAACGTCTTCTGACAGGAACTTAAGGGTCATTTCCCTTGCCACCCCGATGCCGGAGTCCATATATATCGCTCCAAGCAATGCCTCAAAGGCATTTGCAAGGTTGGATTTCCTTTCAACTCCGCCGGTCCTTTTTTCGTTGGATCCGAGCAAAACGAATTCGCCAAGCTTCATTTTTTTTGCCACATGGGCAAGCGTGACGTCTGAAATTACGGACGCCCTTATCTTTGTGAGCTCGCCCTCCTGTCTTTCGGGGAACCTTTCGAAAAGGTATTCGCTCATGACCAGTTTAAGGACCGCGTCCCCGAGGAACTCAAGCCTTTCGTTATCCTGAACCTTTCCCCTGCTCTCGTATGCATAAGAACTGTGGGTAAGCGCCTTATCGAGAAGTGATTTGGAAAGGAAGGTAACACCGATTCTTTTCTCAAGATCCTGAAGCTGTTTTTCTCGACGTGGTGATATCATTTATTCCTCTCTTGCCTTCCGGCAAATAGCAGATCGCCCCGCTTGTGAGATGATCGGCAATTTCCAGGCTTTCCGTAATGGACCTTATTACTGCTCCTTGCGGCTGGTTTGACAATGCATTCTACAATATGTAGAATAAATTGCAAGCTTAAGGAAAAGGAGAACAGCATTGGCGATACTCTCCCCGATAATGAGTTATATAGTAGGGAAAGAAGGCGACTTTCCATCTCCATCGGCAAAGATCAAGCTGAACAAGGTTATTGGAAGGTACAAGCTCATCCTAAGGACCTTTACATACCGTCACGACATCGGCGAGATCAAGTTCGGGCTTGCCGATCTTCTGATCGGCAGGAACGATCCAGGCGATTACACTGAAGCCCTGAAACTCTATAATGATATACTTAAATGCCCGACTTCGCCTTTCCTGGCCGCAAGAGCGCTCGCCGGAAAAGCCGAGCTCCTGATACCCAGCAATGACAAGAAGGTCATTGATGAAGCCATAGAGCTCGCCAGAAAAGCAAAAAAAATACTTCTTAACGAGGTCGGGCGGGAGGATTTCTTCTATCAGAAAAGCGTGGTAGTTGAAGCTGAGCTCCTTACAAAAAGAGGGGCAAAGGCAGATACAGGCGCGGCAGGAAGGCTCTTCGAGTTCCTCATAAAGAGCAACCAGACAAATTATTATTTCAGTGCGAGGGCGATGATCGGCGTATCTGAGCTCAGGACCTATATTGCGAAACCGAAAGAGCTGAAGAGATACGCGGATTACTGCGATTCCGCGATAGAGCTTTTGAGGTTCAGGCCGCAGGATTATTTCATGATAAAGGCGAAAATGGTGCTGGCAGAAGTGCTGACCAGGATGGACCCAAAGAAGAACGTGAACAGGATCATACAATTATGCAACCAAGTGATCCTGAGCTCTACCGCTGACAATGAAATGATCGCGAGGACAAGGCTTGATAAGGCCGATGTGTCAAAGATCGGCAATACCAGAAAGCTCATTGAGGAAGTAAGGAAAACGACCGATCTGCCGGAATATATTTACAAGAAAGCCGATCTGATAGAAAAGGACCTGATAAACAGAAAGAAGTAGTCGCCTTGGGAAAAACGATCGCCGAAAAAATCCTTTCAAACCACTCCAAAACCGACGCTCATGCTGGAGAGATAGTCATCGCAGACATAGATTTCTGCATGGGCCAGGACGGCACTTCAGGTGTCGCGATAGACGTATTCAACGCGATGAACGTAAAGAAAGTGTTCGATCCGTCAAAGATAGCCATGATCATTGACCACAGCGCCCCCTCCCCCAATATCGGGGTATCAACGATCCACAAAAAGATAAGGGAGTTCACAAAATTACAAAAGATAAAACTTTACGACATCGGCTGCGGCGTGTGCCACCAGCTGCTCCCTGAACAGGGACATGTTGTTCCAGGGAACCTTGTCATCGGAGCCGACTCGCACACATGCACATACGGAGCGATCAATGTATTTTCAACCGGCGTCGGATCGACCGATTTTGCGGCGGTAATGGCATCGGGAAAGCTCTGGTTCAAGGTGCCAGAATCGGTAAAGTTAATCGCGAACGGAAAACTCCAAAAGGGCGTTTATTCAAAAGACCTTATACTTTTCATCATTAAACAAATAAGCGCGGGCGGTGCAACATACCAGTCCGTGGAATTCGAGGGGAAAGCAATAGACGTGCTGTCTGTGGACGCACGGTTCACGATATCCAACATGGCAATAGAGTTCGGGGCAAAGGCCGGCCTCATGAAAGCGGATAAGAAAGTGATGGACTGGGTAAAGAAGCATTCAAAGAGGATACCAAAGCCCGTAAATGCTGATCCGGATGCAAAATATGCCGACATCAGGGAGTTCGATGCCGCGAAGATCGGACCCCAGGTGGCAAAACCCCATGCGGTCGACAATGTCTCCCCTGTCGAGGAACTTGAAGGGACCCCGATCCAGCAAGGATTCATAGGGACGTGCACGAACGGAAGGGTTGAGGACTTTGAGGTCGCCGCGAAAATACTTAAAGGGAAAAAGATCCATAGAGACGCGAGGCTTATACTTGCACCGGCATCAAGGCAGATACTTAAGGAGCTTATCAGCAAAGGAATTTATACGACGCTGTTGGAGGCGAACGCGATATTCGTTGTCCCCGGCTGCGGGCCATGTGTTGGGACTCATAACGGCGTTCCGTCTGACGGAGAGAACGTTATATCGACCGCGAACAGGAATTTTAAGGGAAGGATGGGCAATCCGAACGCTTTTATTTATTTGGGCTCTCCCGCCACTGTAGCCGCCTCGGTATTGAACGGTAAGATAACCGATCCAAGAAAATATATTTAGATTTTATATTGCAATCGCCCATCAATAGGGTAAAATATTAACACCTACCGAATAAAGGGGGGTATTAATATGCTTCAAAAATCAGGGCGTCATCTTTCATTCTCCTCATTGATAGTCATCTTCATGTTGGGTTTGTTTCTATATATAAACTCTGGATGCGGTACAAGCCCGGGCGGGACCAATGTGCCAACTCCTCCGGGTGGAATGACAACTCTCACATCGGTCGGCGGAACAGTAAAGGCTCCACAGGGCACGCCGGCTACTGCGTGTAATCCTTCTCTTTATGATAAACTTGCAAGGTTCTTTATCTCTGAAGCGTACGCACTTCTAGGAAATACGCCGGTCCCCTATGCAACAGTAAAAGCTTACAATTTTTACAATAACAACCTGATAGCGACCACGACAACCGATCTCAATGGCTGGTATAATTTCAATAATAATATCCCTATAGGCATCGATGTTCTTGTTGTTGTCGAACAGAATGTTACGGGTGGGTCAATACGCCTTTCAACGGTTGTCCCGAATGTTGATGTGCAGACCACCGTAACCGGCACTATCGATGCCGCCACAACTCTTGCTTCTGAACAACTGGCTCTTTACCTCGGGCAGAACTTAAGGGTTATCGTTGATGATGTGGCAGCCCTTATCGCAACTGCCAAAACATCGCTGACCGGCACAGGTGAAGTGGATTTTCGTCTGGGACATGGAAGCATCGGCTCTACATTGGGAGGGGGATTGGTATCAAATGAAGTTACCAATCCTGTGATAGCCGCCACACCAACCCCCGCAGTAATGACAGTTGCCGTGGCCAAGGCAATGATCCAGGACATGAGGGACTGCGGCATGACCTTGACCCGTTTTAGCTCAAGCGAGGTTGAAAAGCAGAACTCCAATTTCACCAACGTGATACAACCTTGTTTGACCTCTCTTGAGACCTATTTCATCGGAAGCGTTGAACCGTGGATAGAAGGCAAACTGATCAACACGCTTCCTCAAACCATAGAAGCCTATGTCAACAATGTCCTTACACCCTATTTTACGGAAACAACCGAAGCCATGTATACCACGATAGTTCCCTATTTAACCGATACGATCGAGGCTTATTTCAATGACATTTCCAATCAGGTAATGACTTCAGGTTATGTTTTAGGGAACTATGTAAATGTTGTGGCCAGCGGTGAGTATCAACTGAATACTGACAATAGTCTGACGACATTGGGTGCCACAGCTCCCGGCGTCTGGATATTCAACCTGCCGGGTTCCAAGATGATGACTATCACTTTAGAGGGCACTGTCACCCTCGAAGGATCGTTCGACCATTACTTTGTCCGATACAAATTCATTGTAAGGTCCCTTCCGGACCCTACCCTTGATTATCACGGGACCATAACTGCGGAACAATTTGTCGGCACGGTCGAGTCCTTTCCTGTCCAGTACCGTATAAGCGGTTATCTTAAGGATGCCGTTATCACGGACCCCGTAACTCTTAATATTGCAGTGACCCAAACAGGTTCAGGGGCACCCCCGAATTACAAATACAGTAGCGTTCAAATGGCCGGCTCGTTCATTAGCAAGGAGCTCAAGATGAATGGAACGATCTCTGCAAATCTATTCCAGCAGGCTGATGTATATCCGGCACCCAGCAGCATTTCCTTCAATGGCTCGATAGATACCGGTATTATCGACCTTTACGGCAACATGAACACGTCGCTTGTAAGAAGAATGGGTGAAACAACATATGAAACATTCTTGGACACCCTTGCATTCCAGGGATATATCACGGCAGAAGCATTCAAGTTTATCGGCACGATCTCAGCAAATATTTTCCAGAACGATCTCAACCCGATGCCGTCAACTTTATCGGTGAACGGCGGCATTTATACGGATGTGATAAGCTTGAACGGAAGCCTGAACTATGTGCTTGCGGCTGAAACGGTCGGCGGTAAGCTTTTCTTTTATCCGACAAGCTCCACGTTCAGCGGCAAGATCGGAACCGGGGTCCTCACTTTTGAGGGGGATGTAAGTGCGAGCTTTACAAAACAGGTGGTGAACGGCAACCTTACCAATTATCCGTTCACTTTCACTATAAATGGCAAGTTCACTCCTGATATTCTGGGTTATCACGGGACCATTAATATGACCATCGCCTCAGAAGATATCGGAGGAACAATATATCAATATCCCTCAGCAATGTCACTGCACGGGAACTTAACATCGGAGGTCTTTGATTTTAGCGGGGACATAATACTAAGCAATTTCGGATGGCAATTAATGGATGAATCATGGATATGGACGTGGTGGGATAAAATGGAAATGCAGGGTAAGTTCAGTTCAGACGTTTTCAGTTTTGACGGAAAACTCACTCTTAATTACAATTCATCAGTAATAGAGGATCCGCTGGATATAGATCCTCCATACATAAGAACGACATGTGAAAGCTTCTCCCTGCAGAACGCGGATATAACGACGGAATGCATGTCAATGAAGGTTCTAGAGCTAAGCACAACCTTGAAGGAGCATGAAGGTTATCCTGGTATATATACGCCTATGCAGGCGACCATCACCGGTGGTGAAATAACATTACCCGGCATCAAAGTGACCGGTGATATATCGCTCACCATGGTGGAAAACACTGTTGATCCTTACCTTGAATATGCTAGTTCATTATTTACCTTTAATGGCACATATTCTGACAGGGCTACCCCGAATCCCTCAACTTTCACTGGCGGCTGGTCTTTCATCATATCAAATGCCGCCACGGTGAATTATAGCCCGACAACCGAAGCGGAAAGAATTGCCGGCTATGCGCGAGTTAAGAATCATCTCAATATAACGGCGAGCAAGCCCGGGCTCCCGACATTCCAGCTCATCAACTCAACCACTGTAGATGCTTACGAGCAGTATTCGTCATCTATATTCTACGGGCACGGTCTGAACACCCTGAGCGGGAATATCTCCGTCGACAAGCATTCCCCTACCAAGGCGGTCACGGCAACACTTGTGAACCAGTTAGGCGTTACCGTAAATCTGACCATGAATTTCACCAATGATTTCCTTTCGCCGGTCACTTACGCAAGCGGCACCATCAAGAACTCAAGCGGCACCACTATTGGAACGTTCAGTGAGTGGAACGGGATGCTAAGAATTGACTACATCGACGGTGCATTTGAAACACTGCTCTAAAATGTGATAACATCTGCCTGATGTTGCTCAAAAAACTCAGGCCTGCCTGCATAATCATAATTATCCTGGCAGGCCTTTTTTCCGTCAATACAGCTTCCTTTGCGTCCCTTGATAATGTCGTAGGTTTCGGGGACCTTAACGGTTTTTCCAATCCGGCCAATACGACTATAACAGGAAAGACCTGCCTTTTGCTTGATCATTATCAATTATTATCCAACAATGTGCTCCCTGCTATCGTGTTCTACTCTGATTTTAATGGGCCGTATTTTGGCGGTAGCAGGATGGACCTGTGGACGCAGCGGAATTATGGTCTCAACTTCCGTAATGATAACTGGGGATTTGGGTATAATTTGGTTGAAGATGGTCAGTCGGTCGCTTCGGGAGATACTGCACGGCTATTCCAGGATTTTAAGGATAATTCGCACCCCGTCGGAAAGATCTATGATATTGGGGCCAGCGGCCACTACAACATTAAAGAATATATGAAGTTCTGCTACAGCATGCCGGTAGAAACGGGATTTGCGGAAGATCTCAGGATCGGAACATCGGTCAATATCATTAACGGCAAGTCTTACGGAAAAGCCACTATTACGGGACAGGCCTCAGTGGAAAGTACGACCACTACCAGGTTTGATTTCGATATTAACGCGGATCATAACATCAGGGATACGCATGGGAACGGTTACGGGCTGGACATTGGGGCCACATGCCGTTTAAATGACCGGCTGACTTTTGAAATGATACTTGAGAATGTTCTCGGGCAGGTCTACTGGCAGAATGTTAGGAACACGGAGGCCACGGGGGACACGCAGAACGTGATAGTGGACGGCAGCGGCAATATCACCAACAATCCGACCATCAGCGGCACAGACAGCACCAGGAATATAACTGAAAGGCTGATCTTCAGGTCGCTCTGGGCGGCAAGTTACAAATACGAAGATAACCTGTCGTTCCTAGGGATGATCGAACCCTACCAAGACCTGACTTACTATTATATCGGCTCGAAATGGTCCCCTTCTGACCTGTATGATATTAGCTTCGGCTACGGCTCAAGATATGACTCGGTATCTGTCGGAATAGAATATCCCTTCATCAAGCTAATGCTGTTCACGGATAATATCAGTTTAAGCTCAGCCACCTCAATGGGGATCCTTGTTAGTGGCACCATAAGTGAGTAGAAGCTCATATCCGCGTTCCTAACGAAGTGATTTACTTGAAATATTGTTCATGTTAGCATATGACACTGATCCGAGGAAATTTATCTGATCAAGGAGTAAGTATAATGAAATTAAGATCATTTTCCCTTATTTTTGTCTTTTTACTTTTAACTTTTAACTTTGTCTTCGCAGCCCGTCCTTTATCGACTGATGATACCGGAACAACACCAAAGGAGAAATGGAAGCTGGAAGCATACGGGGAATCATATGAAGGTACAAGCTCAATAGGAGTGGTTGGGAAGTACGGCTTTACGGACAGCTTTGAAATATCGGCTGGCGCCTCGCTCAGATCAACGGGCTCATCAAGTGGAAGAGGGCCGATCAGGATAAAGGGTAAATACAGGATAATGGATGAAAAAGGCACAACACCAAGCTTTGGCGTATCAGGAAGCCTGTCCATACCAGAGGCAGGAGACTCGACCATTATCGTGAACGGCATAATGACAGATACGATGCGTGACTTTACTTATCATTTGAACCTTGGATTGACCTTGATAGGCAGCTCAAACGGTCTTTCATACTCCGGTGCCGTCGACTATCCTCTTAACAGGGACTTCAATGTTGTCGGGGAATTGAACGGCGGGAATCTCGGATCGACTTCAACACCTAGCGCCCTGATAGGCGGCAAATGGAAGATAAAAAGCAACATGACGCTTGACGGCGGCTTCAGGATAGCTTTGAACGAGAACGACTCAAGCGGGATCACAATAGGCCTGACAACACTTTTATAAAGGAAAGAAATGCACATACCTGACGGAATGCTTGATCCAAAGATATCTACGGGAAGCGCTTTTGCTGCGGCTGCAGTGATAGGATATTGTATCGCGAAGGTAAGACAGTCTCTTGCGGCAGTCCTGCCTGAAGCGGTGTTTGCGGGCATTGGAGGTGTGGTCTCAACCGTAAAAAGCGGCGTGCAAAAGACCTTCTCTTCCGTCGCGGAAAATCATTTTGCGAGGATGGGTGCTATCGCATCCCTGATCTTTGCCTGTCAGATGTTCAACTTCCCAGTAGCCAGCGGCACATCCGGCCATCTGCTTGGCGGGATCATCGCGTCTGTTGCGCTTGGGCCTTTTTCCGGGGCTATCGTCATCGCGGCAGTGCTTGTTGTTCAGTCGATATTCTATGGTGACGGCGGATTGATGGCGCTTGGCGCCAACATATTGAACATGGCGGTCATAGGCTCGTTCGCCTGTTACTATATATATTATTGCATCCATAGAATATTCAGGAACCCGGCCGGATACTATGCCGGCGTCGGGATCAGTTCTTTCTTTTCGGTCCTTCTTGCATCGGTGTTTTGTGCGGTTGAGATCGCGCTATCGGGAACTGTCGCGCTCGATCAGGTCGTTCCCGCCATGGCTTCCATCCATTCTGTTATCGGTATATATGAAGCGCTTCTTACGATCATCGGGCTTGAGATATTGCGATCGCTCAAGTTCGAACTTAACGGGGATCTCACAGTTGAAAAGTAGCGCCAGGAACATCTTTCTTGTTTCAGTCCTTGTTGTGATCCTTGCCGCGGTCTTTGCGTCTTCATTCCCTGACGGGCTTGAGAAAGTGGCCAAGATTCTGGGCTTTAAACATAAAGGGACATCCTCACCTTCGGTTTTCATTGACTATAATCTTTCTGCGCCGTTCATGACCAATGGGATTATATCAACTGTTATCGCCGGCTTCATCGGAGTTTTCATTGTATACGCCGTCTTCAGGCTGGCGGGCTTTCTTATCTCAAGGTCTTTCTCAAACAAAAAGGCCGCATAACATAGAAATATTATACGGCCTTAGGTCTGGTTACAGCGAGAATAAAGCCCCTAACAAAAACATTGTAATATTATTTGAACCGAACATAGAGTAACCAATGCCCGCATATATCGGAAATGCACCCGGCCTTACTTTAACCGTTATATCAGTTTCAGTATCCGGATCTATTTTGGTTATAGCGACCTTACCTTCCAGCTTCATTGCCCAAAGATCAACATCTTTCGCTATCTTCAATGAAGGATATGTATTCGAAGAACCTCCGCCAGAAATATTTGATATGCCTAAGCCCCAGTTGAACAGCATGCCTCCGAATATCACATCTATATTTATCTCATTACCTGTTGATGTACCGCCTACCTTTGTCATAAAGGATCCCTTGATACTTGCAATTCCCATAGGTATAACGGTTCCCAGCTGCAGATATTTTGAATCACTTCCCTTTGGCAGGAATATATCAACTCGAAGGTCAGCTGGCACAATCGGCATATAGAACTGTATGAAATTGCTATCAAATAGATTGCTTGAGCTGCTGTCCATATCTTTATATGTCGAGATGCCAATCATCATCTTATCAACAGGCTTCCCGTCATACGGAAGCGGACCGTAAAAATCTGGTATATCAGGACCTTCAATACCAGCGAAAGACGGCAATGAAAGTACAAGGATCAATATCGATGCCATCAATATTTATGTTTTCACCTCCTTGCTTAAAAAGTATAAACTGCGCCTATCTGAATATATGTCAATGCGGGATCTGAATCCATTGACCTTAAAATGGTCCCAGCGTAAACCATGGGGTACGATATGGGCTTCACCTTAACATTCAGCTCATACTCGGTCCCTCCGGGAAAGAATCCGCACATGATTTTCCCGTCAATGTTCACCGGAGCGATATCAAGATTTTTTGATGCCTTCACTGCCGGTATCAACCTGTGGGCGCCTGAACCTATAGTATAAATAAAACCCGCACCCCATGAAAAATTCGGATCATCAAATATCAGGTCCATGATCAGCATATCGTTCGATCTGGTGGTGGTCCTCGTGAAATATCCTCCATAAATGCTGGCAAAACCTATCGGGACCAGTGAGCCGATCTGAACATACGCTGAAGTGCTTGACTTGGGAAGCAGCGCTTCAACGCGCACATCGCCGTAAGCATAAGGCATATAAAAGTATAGAAGGTGGTCCCCGAACAGAGTGCTTGTGTCGCTGCCAATGTTCTTTTCCGTTGAATATGCCAGTGTGATCTTTTCCACCGGTTTTGCGTTGTAGGATAGCGGGCGGAACGAATCGAATATATCACTTGCTTCCGAAAAAGCAAAACACTGCGCGGAAAGGGCTAATAAAATAAAACAAACGATCGAATACCTTTTCATCTTCCCGCCTCCTTTATCGGTTTTATTAGATATTGAACAATACCCCGATGTCGACTATCTTCTGGATATCCCCGGGCGGACTTACCAGTGTCAGGCCAATATATGCCGGCAGGGACTTGCTCATCAATCTCGCGGTAAGATCGGTCTCAATTTTCCCGTTCTTTATGTCGTTAAATGATGCCTTTGTGTCCAGATCATAGCCATCGAACTTGAACAGTTTTCCTATCTTAATGCACGGATAAGCCAATGCGCTTTCAATATCATGGCTCAAGCCAATTCCCCAGATGAACATCTAGCTGTCCCAGAACAGTTCATCATGAATATTTCTGGTATTATTCGGAGCGAATGACTCAAAGGCGATATGGCAGGACGCGATATCAGTTTTTATGAGTGACCCTATCCTATAAACAGGGCTGGAATTCTGATTTATCAGCGATTCGATCCTCAGGTCGAATGCACCATACGGTAAATAAGCGTAAAGGAAGTTGCCTTTGAAAAAATCCGATGTCGGGCTTTCTAAGTTTTTCGCTGTTTGATAGGATATCATGATTTTATCAACAGGATTTATATCGTAAGGTAGCGGCCGGTATGTGTCGATATAATTAATTGCGCTTGTCCAAGCAGGAGAAGACAGCATAATGAAGGCGAGGAACATTATAAGCGATCTTTTCATTTTCATGCCTCCTTTTGATCTTTATTGAATTCTATCAGCTAACATTCGTGGTTTCAATACAATAGAAATTCCCGCCTTAAATGCTATAATATTATAGTGAACTACAACAGAAGAATATATTACCTTCTTTACATTTCGATCATTGCATCGTTCATTGCCACACTGATAACTTACAATCTTCCGAGGGGTATCGAGGACATTGCAAGACGGTTCCTTCCTGTAAGATACGTTAAACACATTAATTTCGCTTTAAGCTCCTATCCGATAGACTTCTCGAACCTGACCATCAGCTTTATAGGAATATTGATAACATTCAGTATTTTTGCCGGTATCGGGCTGCTGCTTATAAGGAGGAGAAATGATGCTCAAGGGTAAGGCAAAAAGGCTCCCGCAGAACGACGACGTCAACACGGATTACATAATCTCGGGCCGGTATAAGTTCAAGATCCAGGATCCGGTCGAGCTTGCCAAACATCTGATGGAGGACCTTGACCCGAACTTCCATTCAAAGATATCCAAAGGGGACTTTATTGTCGCCGGAAGTAATTTCGGATGCGGCTCTTCACGGGAGCAGGCGCCTATGGCGGTGAAATATGCGGGGATCTCTGCGGTGCTGGCTAAATCATTCGCGAGGATATTCTACCGGAACTGCTTCAACCTCGGCCTGCCTGCGATCGAGTGCGACACTGACGGCATAGCAGAGAATGACGAGCTGGAAGTCGACTTCGATAAAGGCGAAGTAAGGAACAGGACAAAAGGAAAGACCATCAAGATAAAGCCGCTTCCGAAGGTCATGCAAATATTGCTGGCTGACGGCGGACTGGTGGAACACTTCAAGAAACACGGCGGGTTCAAGCTAAATTAGTCTTCGTTCACTAAGAACCTGCGACTATATCCTTCGTCCCGCCCTCTGCGGGACTCAGGACCTTCGGAAGTCGCGGTTCCATTGTGTCACCCTGAGTGCCAGCGAAGGGTCTGTTATCTACAAACATTAAAATTTCATTTACTTTCATCGAGTAGCCAGCACTGAATAAATAAGTAAATAGATCCTTCACGGAGTTTATCCTGAGGTGCAACGATAGTAGACTCTTCGCTTCGCTCAGAGTGACAAACGCCGAAGGATTCAGGATGACGTACGAGGTAGCTTTTCATCTTCTAGCTTTCCTATAAAGATCACTTCTTATCATCCAAAAATATTTCTATAAAAAAGTGAAATTTCCATAATATGTTGTCGATAAATTAGAGGTTTGCATAGGAATAATTGATCATTAGGAGGTAATTTTATGACACTGACGACCGGAAACATGATGGGTGTAAAGATAACTTGCGAGGACCTGGCCCTGCCTTCCGACGTCCGCTCCGTGAATGCCCCGGTAAGGACCGGCCTGACCAGTATGGGCAGGATAGCAAATGATGAACACTACCTTGTTGACACAAGGGATCAGGCAGACCTGATGAGGCTGCAGGGAATTGACATGGTCTATCAACTGGAAAATCACGAGATCCCGGTCAATGCCTCCGTCGGTGTTTGGTTCTTCGGTAAAGGATCGACGCGTTTTCATGAAGGGTATGAGGATATGAAAGCTCTGACCGGTGGGGAAAAAGGCAGCAATCAATGGCTTGAATATGTTTTCATGAGGGCGCAGGAGATCGAGGTAGAAACGGGTCTTAAGCTTTCGCTCCAGGCCCATTATCCGAACGAGATCGGTCCGCAAAATGCCGCGACATGGGTCAAATTGATGGGTGAGACAGGGATAGGGGTAGATTCTATAGTTCCTTTCCTTTTTGGTCCAAAAGAGTTCCAGTATGGTTCTTTGACAAATCCGGATCCAAGGGTAAGAGCTCTTGCCCGTCAGGTACAGCTTGAGACTTTCCAGCTTGCAAAACTCCTTGGGATATCGGTCGTAAATCACTGGCTCGGGACCGACGGACATGAAAATGCTTTCGCTGTTGACCATACATGGGCGCTTGACCACATAATCGGCGCGACGGCAGACACGATGACAGAGGTCCCCGGCCAGCAGGCTACTTTTGAGCCAAAACCATATGAACCAAGGGGGCATAATTTCAACGATCTTACCCATACGGGTATCATTATTGCGCGCGCTATTGAAGAAAGGCTGATAAATTCCTCAGATCCGAATTTTACGTCGCTGAATACGTATTTCATATCGCAAGGCTTCAGGATGGTCGGGCTGACCCCCGAAATTGGCCATATGCAGATGGGGTATGAGAGCCTGCCTTATTCGTTCGAGCTTGCCCTGCGCGAAGGAAGGTTGTTCGGTATCCACTGGAACTCACAGCCTCTAGGAAATTATGATATTGACGCGAATCCGGGAGTTTATAACTTTGAAGCGCTTGCCCAGATCGCCTATGTGCTGCAGAGGGGCGGGTTCAGGGGCGTTAACTGCCTTGACATCAATCCTTTAAGGATGGACCTTGTTGATGCCGTTAAAATAGGATTCCTGAACCTGCAGGCTGCATTCAAGCAGGTAAGATCGCTTCCTCATGAAATGATAATTACCGCGGTCAACAATCCGTCAGCTAATGGCAACGCTGCGCTCGAGCTTATCCAGCTTGCGTCGCGTTATCCGGGATCTCCTGAAGCTGCTGAAGCGATGAGGAGGGCGCAGATAATAGTATCAGGTAAGGATGCAAGAGGCATTGCCGATATTGACGGTGCTCGCGCTCCTATGGAAGATAGTCCTGTTGCAAATGTCAATATGACCAGAGAGGAAGTGACCATAAAGGTCGTAGAAATAATCGCGAAACAAATGAAAATAGCGAAGGGTGGAATTACAAATGAAACAAGGCTTAAGGATGATCTGAATATGATGACCATAGACCGGTTATACGTGAACGCGACCCTAGATGAAATATTCGGCACAGATATGCAGCCATCGGAGAAAATATTCTTCAAAAGAGTTGGGGAAATGGTCGACTATATTATGAAGAAAGCGCCCGGAAGCAAGCCCGAAATTGTGCATGATATGGGTGGTTTCGGCGTGGTTGAGGTAAGTAGAGTCGGAGCTCCGATGACAGAAAAAGAGGTGGCTGATAAGCTCATAAATATTCTTGCGGATCATCTCGGGCTTTCGATAGACCAGATCAGAAGGGATTCTAAACTTGATCAAATAACCGATTCATTTGATAGGGATGATCTTTTTGAGATAGCCATGGTCCTCGAAACAGAATTTAAGATTAATATCCCTGATAATGAAATTGAAAAATTGCAAACCGTTGATGACTTGATAAAATGTGTGTTGGCTATTTTGAACGATAAATAATCCTTTATTGATGCTTTAAGGGGGAGGGTTGATGAAAATTAACTCTCCCCTTTTTTATAGTGTTAGGATTTTCTTGTAAATTCGTTAGCTTATTCATTATTTTCTCGCTAATTACCTGTCAAATAACCAAAACTGGTTTCCCGAATAACGCTAATTGTCCACCCCTTCAAATGCATTTTGGGAAGTAGGTTATCAAGGAGATCAAGTGATGGGATAACATGGGGATCAAGAAAATCGAGGAGCAGGATAGCAAGGAACAGGTATATTTATCTCTTGATCCCCTTGATGAACCAGATGCCCGATCACTTGATACACGAGATATACTCGATATCCTCACCTGTTACCAGGCTCTTCGCCATCTCGATTGCAAACCCCAATCATTTCCTATAAAATACCTTCACTATGACCTATAAGATCACATTGATACCGGGCGACGGCACCGGGCACGAAATAGTCGAGGCGGCCAAACGCTGCATAAAAGCAACAGGAGTCAAGATCGACTGGGAAGTCGTGGAAGCAGGGGCTGATGTCATGGAAAAATACGGCACTCCCCTCCCCCAGAGCGTGCTTGATTCCATAAAAAAGAACAAGGTGGCCCTCAAAGGCCCCATAACGACCCCCATAGGAACGGGATTCCGAAGCGTAAACGTTGCCATCAGGAAGGAACTCGACCTCTATGCGTGCCTGCGCCCCTGCAAGTCCTACAAGGGAGTACGCTCAAGATATGAGAATATCGACCTTGTAGTCGTGCGCGAGAACACCGAGGACCTATACGCCGGCATAGAGTTCGAAGAGGGAAAGAAAGAAACATCGGACATAATCTCAGCCATAGAGAAGGGATCCAAGAAGAAGATAAGGCCGGATTCAGGCATCAGCATAAAGCCGATATCAAGGTTTGGGACCGAAAGGATAGTAAAATTCGCTTTTGACTTCGCGGTCAAGAACAAAAGGGGAAAGGTGACCGCCGTGACAAAAGCCAATATCATGAAGTTCACCGACGGGCTTTTCTTTGATGTTGCCCGCGTGGTGGCGAAGAAATATGAAGGCAAGATCGAATACGAAGAGCGGCTTATAGATAACATGTGCATGCAGCTGGTGCAGAAACCTGAATTATACGACGTTCTGGTCCTTCCTAACCTTTATGGCGATATAATCTCCGACCTTTGCGCGGGACTTGTAGGAGGCCTTGGGGTCGCTCCGGGTGCCAACTTCGGAAATGATATAGCGGTGTTCGAGGCGGTACACGGGAGCGCGCCAAAGTATAAGGGCATGAACAAGGTGAACCCAACCGCGGTCATACTTTCAGGCGCCCTTATGCTGCGGCACCTGGGTGAAGTGAAAGCAGCGGATAAACTTGAGAAAGCCACAGCTGAAGTCATCGCTGAAGGCAGATATGTTACCTACGACCTCAAACCGGACCGCAACGATCCGACCGCTGTCGGCACGTCCCAGATGGCCGACGCCATCATTAAGAAATTAAAATGAGAGCTGTCGTCCAGCGGGTCAATTCCGCTTCAGTGATCATCGATAATAAAGAGATCTCCAGTATCGGCAAAGGTCTTCTTGTGTTCGTCGGCATGAAAGAAGGGGATTCCGAACCGGAGATCGATCATCTTGCCGAAAAGATCGTTAATCTGAGGATCTTCGAGGACGATCAGGGAAAAATGAACCTTTCGGCATTGGACACTAAGTCGGAAATGCTTGTCGTATCAGAATTCACTTTATATGGCGATGCAAGGAAAGGAAGGCGCCCCGACTTCACTGCCGCCGCAAAACCTGACAAGGCAAACGAAATATATGAAAAGCTTGTCGGAAAATTGAGGTTATCGGGTTTGAATGTTGGATCCGGGAAGTTCCAGGCAATGATGAACATAAAACTGGAGAACGACGGGCCTGTGACCATACTGCTCGACAGTGAAAAGGCGTTCTGATGAAGAAATATGAAATAATCGATCATCCGTCTGATATCGGCATCATAGCAAGGGGAAGGACAAAGAAGGAAGCTTTTGAGAATGCCGCTTTCGGGATGATGGACATGATGTTCGACCTCTCAAAGGTAAAGCCCAAGGAAACCATTAAGATCAAGGTCGAGGGTGAAGATATACAATCGCTCCTTGTGAACTGGCTGAATGAGCTTATTTATTTGAGCGACGCCAAAAGGATCATGTTTTCCAGTTATGAAATATTGAGTTTTGGTGATAAAATGCTCGAGGCGCTTGTTGCCGGAGAAAAGATCGGTACTGCAAAACATAAGGTGAAATTGTACATCAAAGCGGCAACATACAATCAGATCGATATCGTTAAAATTAAGTCCGGCTATAGTATAAAGATTATTTTTGACGTTTAAGGAGGGCTGTCATGGAATATGAGATGATGTTAAGGATCCTTCTGGCTGCATTATTCGGTGGAACAATAGGATACCTTAGGGAGATAGAGAAGAAAGCTGCTGGATTAAGGACCCATACCCTGGTTTGTGTCGGTTCGGCGCTTTTCACAGTTGTTTCAATTTACGTCAGCCAGATGTACGACGGCGCCGATCCAGGCAGGATCGCTGCTTCGGTCGCCACCGGAATAGGTTTTATAGGCGCCGGTACGATATTCCAGGCTGGTGATTCCGTGAGGGGGCTCACCACCGCCGCATCTATATGGATGTGCGCCGCGCTGGGATTGGCCGTCGGATTCGGGCTTTATTCCGTTTCGGTCTTTTCAACTTTGCTGGCGCTTGCGATCATCCAGGTGCTTCATTATTATGAAAAGAAATACCTCAGGATCAAGGAAAAGCAGGGAGAGGAATAATGCCTGCTTTCACAAAACTTTTCCTGATCGTTATAAGTGCAACGCTCACGAACAACTATATCTTGATCAGGTTCCTGGGCACGTGCCCTTTTGTGGGAGTATCAAATCAGATCGATTCCGCCTTTGGGATGGGGGGAGCTGTAATATTCGTAATGACGCTCACCTCCGCAATAACGTGGATGTTCCAATACTGGCTGCTCGTTCCGCTTAAGATAGAATTCATGCAGACGATCGCGTTCATCCTCGTTATAGCCGCTCTGGTGCAGTTCATTGAAATGCTGCTCAATAAGATAAGCCCGACGCTCAAGCAGGCGCTCGGCATCTACCTGCCGCTAATAACAACGAACTGCGCTGTTCTCGGGGTCGCCATAATAAACGTCCGGGCTGAATATAACTTGATCGAAAGCACGTTGTCTGGTTTCGGGGCCGGTCTTGGTTTTACTATCATCCTTATCGCCATGGCGGGCATCAGGGAAAAGCTTGATCTCGCCCCTGTTCCTGATTTCCTAAAAGGTGCACCGATAACATTCGTTGTTGCATCGATATTCTCAACGGCATTCCTCGGATTTGTGGGATTACTGACATAAAACAATGGGCAACATCCAAATAATACTTGCATCGGTTATAAGCTTGTCGATAATAGGCGCGATTGCCGGTTCGGCGCTGGCGTATGCCTCGTTGAAGTTCAAGGTTGAGACTGACCCGAGGATCGATGAGGTCCTTAAAGCACTTCCAAACACTAATTGCGGGGCCTGCGGGTATCCCGGTTGCCGCCCTCTTGCGGAAGCTATCGTTAAAGGCTCCGCCGACATGTCTTCCTGCCGCGTTGGCGGCGACAAGGTGGCAAAGGCGATAGCGGCTATTATGGGGACAACTTCCTGCGCGGTCAAAGTAAAATTGATAGCAAGGCTCCTTTGCGGCGGCGGCAATGATAAATGCGGCAAGAAATTCGAGTATCACGGGGTGAAGAGATGCGATGCCGTGCTGCTTGTCGGCGGCGGAGATAAGCTTTGCGATCACGGGTGCCTTGGCTACAGCGATTGTGTATTGACATGTAAATATGATGCAATGAGGATGGGGGATGACGGCCTTCCGGTCATCGATCCTGAAAAATGCTTATCCTGCGGCAAATGCATAGCGGCCTGCCCGAGGAAGCTTATCCAGCTTGTTCCGAAAAAGGCAAAGGTATTGATAGCTTGCTCTTCAAAAGACAAGGGTGCCAAGGTCAGGAAAATATGCACTGTCGGGTGCATTAAATGCAGGCTGTGCGAGAAAAAGTGCCCAACAAGGTCTATTTCGTTCCCGGAAGGTCCCGCCGGCGAGGTCCTGCCCGTGATCGATCATGAAAAATGCCAGGGCATCAAGGAATGCGTGAAGGTCTGCCCCACAAAGACGATAATCGAGCTATGAAGCGATCCCTTGCCGTTCTTCTACTGCTTTTGATCTTATCAAATACGTCCTTTTCAATATTCAAGGAAGATGAAAGATCCATCTACACTGTAATATCAAGCACAGCATATACTGCCGGGAAAAAGGGGATCTACCTGGGACCGGAAGGCATAGCATTCGGTCTTTCAGAGCATACGCAGACAAACCTGTGGGGATTCCTTGGTTATGGCGATAAACAGGATATCTCAATGGGGATAGGGATCGGCTTAAAGCAGGGCCTTGCTGTTGAATCAGACAGCATGCCTGCTATATCCTTTGACATGAGCTACCACACTATAGTCGGCCCGGACAAGGTCACGCTGCTGCCTCCCCTGCCCCAACCTTATAATATTGGGTCCTTCATAAATGCGTACACTTTCGGTATAAGTATCAGCAAGAAAATGGACGAAAAGTTCTTCCTTCACTCGGCGATAAAATTATATGATTATGATCTTTCGGACGGCTCAAAGCTGGACTTTCACCTGATATCAGTATCAGCTGAAAATCGCTTTAATGAATGGATGAGGAATTTCACTGAGATAAACTTTGATGCGGTCAATTCGGTGCTTAACGGCGGCATCAAGCTCGATCTGGCGCCTACGGATACGATTAGGGTAAGCCTTGGATATATGGCCGGGACGGGGCAGAACGGTCTTTTCGCTTCCCAAATGATAATTGGCGCCGCATTACAGTTCTAGCTTGCTTGAACAAATGACTTACTGCTGATAGAATAGATCGTTTTTCACATGAAGGGGGAAATGAAATGATCTTTCCATATGATCCTACATTTATATTGCTAATACCGGCGTTGATCCTTGCTTTCTACGCGCAGTTCAAGGTCCAGTCGGCATACTCAAAAATGTCAAAGATAAGGTCAAAGAAAGGCCTGACAGGCGCTGAAGCAGGAAGGAAGCTCCTTGATAAAGCAGGACTAAAGCAGGTCGACGTCGAAGAAATACCAGGCAATTTGACCGATAATTACGATCCAAGGGACAAAAAGCTGCATCTTTCTCAGGGCGTCCACAACAGCGATTCGATCGCGGCGCTGGGCATTGTCGCTCATGAGGTCGGCCATGCTGTCCAGGATGCTAAAGCGTACGCGCCGATGAAGCTCCGTAGCGGTCTTGTACCAGCAGCGAACATAGGGTCCAACCTTGCGATGCCACTTTTCTTTATCGGTATATTGTTCAGTTATCCCCTTTTGATGGACCTGGGGATCGTCGCTTTTTCGCTTGCCGTGGTTTTTACTCTAATAACCCTTCCTGTCGAGTTCAACGCCAGCAAACGTGCCATTGCCATGCTGACCGACGGCGGTTATGTGTCAACTGATGAAGCCCCCATGGCAAAAAGCGTCCTTGATGCGGCGGCTCTGACTTATGTTGCGGCAACGGCAATGGCGGTGCTTAATTTGATAAGGCTGCTTGCGATACGCGGATCAAGAAGAGATTGATGTGAACTAAATACTTTTTAACAGGTCGGCGATCTCATTATCCAGTTCTTTCCTTTTACTGACTTTCTCAGGCGCAAAACCTGTCATTCTTCGTCTTTCTTCTATTAATTCTATGATCATACGGTGAACGGCCGACCCTGCAGGTGCTAATATTATGCCGCCGCTACCAACCGTGAATCCATATTCTTCCGGGAATGTGCCTGGCAGGCCCTGTGGTGAACTGAGGACGTGCATATGCACGCGGGGTGACATTTGGAATCCCATTCCGAAGTTCGCTACGAAACGGTATTGCTGATTTTCCACTCCAAGCGTCTTAAGTATGCCATATGCTCCCATAAAATATCTTAGCCAAAGATCATCCGTGAATCCTTCGGCCACCATTGTTGCATAAGGATGCCTTGTTAGCATAAGAAAGTGTGTATCTGCCTTTGGATCTCCGTCAACCACCCCGAATACCTTGTCCTCTCCGTCAACATTGAATATCCTGTTGCCGAATTTCATGGTTTGGAGCTTTGCTTTTGCAGCTTCGGCACTCATTTCAAAGAAGGGGACCGGCTGAGTCGGGTCCCACGATGTCGGCCTTGCGGTTGTCCAATCCTGTGGATTCGGGTTTGGTGCATCATCTCCTGCCAGTAAATTGATAATGGCAGAATGTTCGCCAGGTAGCACATCGACGATAAAACGAAAGCCGTTTTCTGAAAGGCCGTTCAAGTTCACCCCTGCTGCTTTAGCAAAATCAGGTATGATCGTGTCCCTGAGCTCCCCCAGGAATCCGGCATCCCTGATCTGCTCATCACTGGTCTGTATCCTCCAGTTTTGGTAAGCGGGATGGCTACTAATAATAGAGACTGTATATGACATATGTTTTTTTCCTCGCATATTTATCGAATATTATCATCAAAAATTTCACTTTTGTGCCATATTAATTGACTCATAAACACAAAGAATATATGCTATCCGGCATGGCAAGTTCAAACAAAGTCCTTTTCATCATCGGCCCCACTGCTGTCGGCAAATCAAGGCTGGCGGTTGAACTTGCCAGGAAGTTAGATGGCGAGATAATTTCTGCCGATTCAATGCAGGTCTACAGGGGCATGGATATCGGCACGGCTAAGCCCGCCAAAGATGAAATGAAGGGCATTCCCCACCATCTTATTGACATCAAAGATCCCGATGAGGCATGGAGCGTCTCGGATTTTGTCGCGCGATCAAGGGAGCTTATTGACGATATTGTTCGCCGCGGAAAGATATCTATTGTCGTCGGGGGAACGGGATTCTACCTGAACGCTTTGATCGAGGGTTTCTCTTTCCCGGAACTTAAGGCGGATAAAGAGATAAGGGATCGGCTTGGGAAGGAAGCAAAAGACCAGGGAAGCCTCCATTTATACGAAAGGTTGAAAAAGGTCGATCCCAAGACGGCCGAGAGGCTTCACTATAACGATACAAAGCGCATCATCAGGGCACTGGAGGTATATGAGGTGACAGGAAGGCCGATGTCAGAACTTGAATCGAAAGGTAACAGGCTCCCGTATCAGGTCAGATTGATCGGGCTTAATATGGACAGGGGTGCCCTGTATAAAAAGATCGAGGAACGCGTCGACAAAATGCTTGATAAAGGGCTGATGGACGAAGTCAAAGGGCTTCTTGAGAAAGGATATGACAAGCATCTGCCTTCAATGCAGGCGCTGGGGTACAAGGAAACAATCGATCATCTTAAAGGAAAGTATGATCATAAGACATATGTTGAACTCTTGAAGAAGAACACGCGCAACTTCGCAAAGAGGCAGATGACATGGTTCAGGAGGTTCAGGGATGTTCAGTGGTTTGATGTTGAGAAGTTGAGTATAAGCAATATATTAGAGCTTTTATAAGAACAATAACATTAGAGTTTGGGCTATAGGTTTGGGTCTGGATGCTGGATTGTCATGGTTTTTGGGTTTTGAAGCTGGACAAAATCCCAATCCCAACTTCCAAACCAAACCAGCTTCCCTGCCTGCCGGCAGGCAGGTACACCTTTACCCTTTCACCAACTTCGTCACTGTTTCTATGTGAAAGCTGTGAGGGAACATGTCAACAGGCTGGACTTCGACAGGTTTAAATCCCTTTTGAGACAAAAATCCCAGGTCCCTTGCCAATGTTGACGGATTGCATGAAATATATATTACTTTCTTGAATTTTGACTTGGCTATGGTCTTCAAGACCTTTTCCTCACAGCCGCCCCTCGGCGGATCTATAACAAGGATATCCCCCTCGATAAGTTCAGATAGGAGCTTTTCTACCTTTCCTTCCAGAAAGCGGCAATTCCCGACCTTGTTGATCTCGGCGTTCTCGGAAGCGTCCCGTACCGCCTGATCGTTCTCCTCTATGCAATAAACATGACCGGCCTTTTTCGCGAACCAAAGGGCTACTGTGCCTATGCCGGAATAAGCATCGATCACCGTGTCCTTTGAGGCGGCCTCAGAAAGCTCGAGCGCTTTATCATAAAGCACCTGGGTTTGGACGGGATTGGTCTGATAAAAGGACTCATTGGACACTTTTATCCTTAGTTCTCCGATCCTGTCATATAGAAAGTCCCTGCCCCACAGAGTCCAGGACCTTTCACCCATTATGACGTTCGTTTGCCTTGGATTAAGGTTCTGGCATATCCCTACCACATTGATATCCTCCCTTTTGCAGCAGCGCAGTAATTCTTTTACAAGTTCTTTTGATCCCGGTATGGCTTTTTCGTTTGTAATGAAAGTGAGCAGGACCTCTCCGGTCCCAAAGCCGATCCTTGCCCTTAAATGCCTGAAAAGTCCCTTTCCAATGTCTTCGTTGTACGCGGAATACCCTAGTTTATTCAATACTTCTTTTACGGCTTTTGCCGCTTTAGAAAGCTTCGGATGCTCTATCGGACATGTGCTGATATCGACAACATCATGCGTTCCCTGCCTGTAATAGCCCATAATGATCCTGCCTTGTTGGGATCTACTGATCGGATACTGGATCTTGTTGCGGAAGCCCCACGGATCCTTCATGCCTATGATATCGCTGACCTTAACTCCCTTAAGCCCCCCTATGCGTTCAATTGTTTCCCTGACTATCTTTGTCTTATATTTCAACTGTGCCGGATAGCTGATGTGTTGCCATTGGCACCCGCCGCAATCAGTGAAAAGCGGACATGGAGGCTTTACCCTGTCGGGAGAGGATTTTAATACTTCGAGTATCTTGCCTCTGCCAAAAGAGCTTTTTACCTCTGTTATCTGTACCTTTAGCTCGTCCCCCGGGACAGAACCAGGAACAAAAACGGCCATGCCTGCCCTGAGCGAAGTCCCGAGTTTATCGAGGGACGAAGTCGAAGGGCCCTCACCCCTGCCGACTCCCTCTCCGCCCATGGCAAGGTCTGAGATCATAATTGATATTTTATCGTTCGCTTTCAATTGCCAATCCTTCTGTTTTAAATCCGTATGGTCTATGATATTATACATCACAAATGACCGATGACTTAGGAAAAAGAATTGACTTTCACATCCACTCCATCTTCAGCGACGGAGTGCTGCTGCCTGCCGCTATAGCTAGGGAAGCCGAAGTAAAGGGCCATTATGCAATAGCGATATCCGACCATGTTGATGCTTCAAACCTTGAGGAAGTTCTAGCTGCCCTCACAAAATTCGTTAAAAAACAGGGTAAATCCCTTCCGGTAAAAGTCCTTCCGGGCGTTGAGCTCAGCTATCTGAGGCCTGACTTGATAAAGGATTACGCAAAAGAAGCAAGGAAGCTTGGAGCGAAGATCGTTATTGTACACGGCCAATCTCCGGTTGAACCGGTGATCCCAGGGACCAATCTGGAAGCCGTCAAACTAAAGGGCTTTGTGGACATTCTAGCTCATCCGGGGAATGATCTGACCGAAGAAGAAGCTATCCTTGCCAGGGATAACGGCATATACCTTGAACTTTCTACGCGCAAGGGGCACAGGGACGGCAACCGTCATGTTGCGGAAATGGCAAAAAAGACAGGCGCAAAACTGGTAGTCAACACCGATTCCCACAATGAGACCGACCTCATAACACAGGATCAGGCTTTCCAGGTAGCGCTTGAAGCAGGCTTGAATAAAGATGAGGCTATCAAGGCAGTAAAAGACAATCCTCTGGAACTTCTTCAACGGTCCGTCTAGCATTAAACCAAGCATTGAAAGACTTATATCCTATTTATTAGGTGGGGATGATAGGACTTGAGTATTCAATAATGGGGATGTCAGGGTGCCTTCCACGAATACGTATAAGATAACAATTTGTTATAGCGAGCGAGCCCACCGACTGCGTCGGTGAAGGCGAAGCGAAGCGTGCTCTGCCTGCCCGCCGGCAGGCGGGGAAGGCACTTGATTTTTACTTGTTACTTCTTTTGTATCAAGACAAAAGAAGTAAGAAAAAGAAAACGGCGTAAACGATACTTGAAAAACCATCTTTGGGGCAAAGCCCACCAGCAGCTAATTTCTTTATATAAGGGATTATCTACTCAAATCTTATTTCCGCTGACCTTGCGTGCGCGTCCAGTCCCTCAATGCTTGCCATTATCTTAATGTCAGGCAGCACTTCTTTCAGGGCCGGTTTCGTATAGCCGATTATGCTCTGTTTCTTGATAAAGTCATATACGCCCAGGGGCGATGAAAACCTGGCCGATCCCCCTGTCGGCAATACATGATTGGGTCCCGCAATATAATCCCCCACGACCTCCGGCGAATATGGCCCCAAGAAGACCGCCCCCGCATTGCTGATCCCCTCAAGTATGCCCTGTGGTTTTGAAGCCATTATCTCAAGATGTTCGGGCGCTATCCTGTTAGCGATATCTATTGCCTGCTTCATGTCCTTTGTCACGAATATCGCCCCGTTGTTCTTCATGGATTTCCTTATGATATCCTTCCTGCTAAGCCCTTCGACCTGCTTTTCCAGCTCTTCTGTCACCTTTGCAGCCACATCCTGGGAATCCGTTACAAGTATCGCCTGCGCGTCCGGATCATGCTCCGCCTGTGAAAGCAGGTCAGCAGCAATGAACCTTGCATCTGAGTCCGTATCCGCTATTATTAAAATATCTGATGGACCGGCCAGCTTGTCTATACCCACGATCCCGAAAAGCTCCTTTTTGGCCAGTGTGACGTAAATATTACCCGGACCGACGATCTTATCGACCTTCGGTATTGTGGGCGTCCCAAAAGCAAGTGCTGCTATGCCGTGTGCTCCGCCGACCTTGTAGATGCTGCTGACATCAACTTCTGCGGCTGCCACCAGAACGTAAGGATTGCAGGTCACTTTCTTGCCGCGCTTCATCGGTGGAGAGATCATTATCACTTCCTCAACGCCTGCAACCTTCGCCGGTATGATGTTCATGAGGACCGTTGACGGATATGCCGCGGTTCCGCCCGGCACATACACTCCTACTTTCCTGATAGGATTGTTCCTTACGCCAAGGACCACGTCGTTCGGCAGCGTTTCAAACCATTCATCCGCCTTTTGTTTTTCATGAAAGAAGGTGATGTTCTTTATAGCGTTCTTTAGGGCCTTTATAAAGCCCTTGTCCACCTGGTTGTATGCTTCGCTGATCTCTTTTTCCGTGACCTTTAGGTCCTTCACGGAAAGGCCGATATTATCGAACTTTTTGGTGTATTTAATCAATGCCTTGTCTTTGTTCTTACGGACAGATTCGATGATCTCCGCAACAGCCTTGCTCTTTTCTTCGTAAGCCGCGGCCCTTCTTTCTTCCATCAATGAAAGTTCCTTGTCAGCTTCGTTCTTCCCGATCATCTTTATCATGTTTTCCCCTCCAAACCTTTAAGCAAGCCTTCCTATCTTTGACCCTTTTCTGATCACGCTCCTGCTTGCAATGACAACATCGTGACCTATCGCCGCGTTATCCTCTATTATCGAATTCTCTCCGATGACAGTATCCTCTATCTTCACGTTCTCGCCGATCGTGGTCCCTGCGAGTATAACACAATCCTTTAACTGTGTTCCTTTGCCAACCTCCACCCTTTCGCCCAGAACGACAGATTCATGGATGTCAACGTTATCAGCCACCTTGCTGTTCTTGCCCAGCAGGGCCGGTCCTCTTACCTTGGCTGATGAGCTTATTACGGCTCCCTCCTCGACCCAAATATGCGCACCTATCTTGTTCCCCGGCACATTAACCATTACATCTCCGGCCAGTATGTCCCTGTGCGCCTGGAGGTACTTTGCCGGGTCCCCGATATCCTTCCAGTATGCATCGCTTATATATCCGTATATCTTTTCCCCTTCCTCAAGCAGTATCGGATAAAGCTGTCGCTCAAATGAAAATGGCTTTCCTTTTGGCACTTTCTTGAAGATGCCTGGCTCCACTATGTATACTCCGGCGTTTATCGTCCTTGCCTTGACCTGGTCCCAGTTCGGCTTTTCAATGAAACTCTGTACCCTTCCGTCGTCGCCCGTTATTATGAGCCCGTAAGGAGTGGGATCATCCACGTTCTTTAGCGTAAGTGACACCGTGGCCTTCTTTTGTTTATGAAAGTCGATCAACTTCTTAAGGTTTATGTCCGTCAGGATGTCGCCGTTAAAAACAAGCATTGGCCCGTCATCAAAATATTCCTCCGCGTTCTTGACCGCCCCCGCGGTACCCAGCGGCTTATCTTCCAAGGAAAAAGAGACCTTCACCCCCATTTTTTGGACCTCTGACAATATGTTCTTGATGTTATCTGACATGTAATGAAGGTTCAGGATTATATCTGATATCCCGAACTTCTTGAGGAGCTCTATCTGATGGAAAACGAACGGCCTGTTCGCCATCGGTATGATCGGTTTTGGTATGTCATATGTCAACGGCCTGAGCCTGGTGCCAAGCCCTCCTGCGATTATTATTGCTTTCATTGGATTATCTCGCCAACTCCTTCTTTAACTGTTCAATGACAGTGACAGGGGTGGGATCGATCCCAAGCGATACCCCAAGGTAAATCGAAAGGAAGTCTCCGAACATTATGAGCGAAAGTATCCTTGCGAGCTTTAACCTTCCTTCGGCCCATAATTCATTGAAGCCTCCAAGTTTGCCGCTTACCAGTGATTTTGTCACTTCGATCCTTTTGATCATCCTGTCATAATCTGACCTGTCGCGAAGTACTATGGCGAAAAATTCATGCTTTCCCGGATCAAGGAAGGAAAAATTCACAAGGTCATTATGGTTCAGCTCGGGAAAAACTAAATGCAGGGCCGTTACCTTGCTGTTCTCATTAAGCTGGGTCTTAAGCCTCTGTCCCGCCGGGTAGGTCGTGTCAGCGCAAGACATGATTATCGGCACCTTTCCTTTTATCTTTATCGCCATCTGCTTTACCGCATTGCTTTTTTCCGGCTCATCAATGGAATAATTTTTCCTTAACTTTCTTAAAAGGCTGACCGATTCTGCAATGCCTTCTTCCACTCCATCCGCCAACTTCAAGGCCGAAAAAACATAAAGCAAAGACGGCAGAATGTAGCCAAGGGCGGCTCGCGGCGGAAAACCCGACGGTATCTTTATGTGTGGTGCTTTCGCCTCATTGGAAAGGGCCTCGAGCTTGCCGCCCGAAGAAATGGTGACAACCCTGCTTTTCCTTGCTAACGCCTTATTGAGGGCTGAAATCGTCTCTTCGGTATTGCCTGAATAGCTTACTGCTATGAACAGCGTTCTTTCAGATACGAAATTTGGGATCTCATAGCTTCTGCCCACATGAACAGGTACGGCCAACTTGTCGGAGAAAGCCGTCTGAACGATATCGCCGCCTATCGCAGAACCGCCCATGCCGGCGATCGCAACGTTCTCAATTACGCCAAGGTCCTTAAGCCCGGATCCTTTTGCTATCTTCCAGCCTTCATCAAGCATGTCGGGCAACGAATATGCTTTTTGAAGCATGTCACTCTTGTCGATGCCCTTGAATTTTACCGGATCATCTAAGACTTTTTCCATACATCAAACCTCACTTTCATATCAAGGTCAGGGAGCGCTAATTTTACTCCCAGATCCTCCAGATGCTCAAAGAAGAAAGAAAGAAAGCCTCCGACGAACAGGCCCATTGATATGGCCAATATGGGATAGAGTAAGACCCTGGGATTGCTGGGATATTTTGGCGGCCTTGCCGTATCAAGTATCTCAAAGAACAGCTCCTCCTTGACTTCATCGATCCTTGACTTCTCGTATTCCTGCATAAGCATTGAATAAACCGCTTCCTTGACCTCTGCATCCCTCATGAGAGTAGATAGCTTGAGTTCCTTGTCGGAGATCTTGACAAGCTGTGTTTCTGTTTCGAACTTTTTAAGTTTTTCTTCTGCTTCTGTAATGTCAATCTTGGCTTCAGCTATCTTTTGTCGAAGGAATTCGCTGATCCGTCTTGCGACCATGAAATTGCCCTTCTTGTTGAAGTTATCGAGCGCCAGAATATAATAATTGGCTATGCTTGCGGCAAGCTTTGGGGATTTGGATGAGACATATATCCTGATCATGTTCTTGCCGTCCTTTACTTTTATGCTTTTCATTATTTTTTTTACGAGGCTTTCCCTGTCTTTTATGCGCGGGTATTCATTATAAAGCTTAAGGCCGTCCACGACTTCTCTGGCAAGCGAATAGCTTTTAAGTATGTCCGAAAAATTCTTTGTCCTGCCAAATGAGCTTTGGAATATGTCCGTCGGCAGGTTCATATAAGAGTTGGAAGTCAGGGCTGTTATCGGATCAAATCCCTTTTCCCTTTGAGGGATTATGATCGTAGTTTCAGCCGTATATGTCCAGGGCATCACGGAATAGACAAGGACGGTAAAGAAGAGTACAAGGCAGGTAAATCCCGCAATGAACTTCCTCCATTTCCATACAACACGCCCATAATCAAGAAGGTTCACTTCTTCGCCCACTTACTTTACCTCCCATTCTGAAGGCGAGGCAAGGTCCCTGACCGCGTTCCTTGTGTCCCTGAATCCGATGATGATCCCCGCCATGTCCGCCCAATCCGCGAACCATGACTGCGGGATATATATTACATCCCCAGGCATGATGTTCGGATTTTCCGAATCCGACTGCCAGGTCATATACCTGTTAAGTTTAATCTTTATGACCTGCGGGCTCTTAGGGTCACCCCTTATAATGCCTATGTTGTCAGAAGCGGCGAACCTTGTCAGGCCTCCCGCGCTGCCTATGTAATCTGCGACCTTGGCACCTTCAATATAAGGCAGAGCTCCCGGCCGAACAACGTATCCCAGTACATATACCTGGTTGAACCTCTGGGGCACAATAACGGTGTCCCCTTCTAGTAATATCATGTTCTGAGAAACATCGCCTTCTTTCTCGATCTTGTAAAAATTTATGATGAAGGTCTTCTCTTGCCCGCTTTCCTTCCTTACCACCTTGATCTGGTCGGCCTGCGCATAATTATTGAGGCCGCCGGCCATGTTAATGAAATTTATGACCCTTGCCTCCTGGGGATTACCGTCCGGAACGCTGTACATTCCCGGCCTTAGTACCTGACCCATGACATATATTTTCAGGGGCTTTGGCTGCTTAATCAGTACCGTTACCTGCGCGTCAGAAATGAACCTCCTCAGCTCCTTCTTAAGGAATTCCTCAAGCTCCCTTGTCGTCATGTTATCAACTTTAATAACGCCGATCAAAGGAATGTATATCCTTCCGTCGCGGGAGACCGTGACCGAATGCGTGTCCTGCGACATCGTTGTTACGATCGTTCCTGTCTTGGTTGACGTCGTCGCGACCGGATTCACTATCAAAAGATCTGGATTGTCCTTATTCCATGCGTGGATCTCCAATGTGTCTCCGGGGCCGATCATATAATTCTCGGATACGGCAAAAATACCGCTAACAAGCATTATTGATATGAACATAATAAAAATATTGTACTTTAATAGTTTCATCATCTCACCAGTTCTGACGCATAAACGAAATTTATCCCTGAACTTGCGTACACCGGCATAAGTTCCTTCAATACCTTGATCGTCATGCTCCTTGTGGCATGGCCTATACCGACCGCCTCGCCATGGACCCTTGCCTTATATATCAACTCTTTTAATTTCGATTCAACGCTTGATCTGTCGGTCCCGCCGTCCAAAAAAACATTGTTCGAAGCTGAAAGTATCCCGCTTTTTCTTGCCGTATCAATCACTACGGAATTATCTGTCGTCCTGCTGTCTACAAAATATACTTCCTTGCCTTTTATTGCGTCCATCACCGCGCTCATCACCCTTCTGTTCTTCGTGGCGCGCGATCCCATATGATTATTGACGCCTACCGCCCACTTAATATCGCCAAGCCCGTCCAGCACGATCCTTTTTATTTCATCTTCCGGCATCGAAACTAGGACCATTTTGCCGTTGCTATAAACATACATGCCGTTCTCCGGCTCCATTGGCAGGTGAAGCATGACCTCAAAACTGTTATTAACGGCGTCTTCCGCGATCTTCCCCGACCAAGGCAAATGAGGGATCACGCTGATCGTCAGGGGCTGCTTTATTGAGAAGATCTCTGGATAATCAGGTATCTTACCGCCTGCATCATCGAGTATTATCGCTACCCTTGGCCTTTTCTCATAACGCCCGACCTTCTCTTTTTCAACCTTCTTGGGTACGCGTACCGCGACCCTTACCTCCGGCGCCTTTTTGATCTCGATATATATTTCTTTGGGCTTTTCCTCTTTCTCTGTGATCAGGACGCCCAAAAAAACCATCAAGATCACGATCGCTGTTGTTATAAAGGCATTTACCCTGAATTTCCTGCTTCCAAGTAAATCCCTGAAGTTTAATCTTCTAAGCTTTTTTGCCAGTCTGACTAATTTCTTCCTTGATGGATATGGAAGAAACCTTATCAACCTCTTCCACACGGATTAACCTTTTTTACTCCGATAGTTATTATTTGATATCAAGCTTTTAATGACAGATAATGCTTTCTGCATCTGGATATCCTCTTCATCCACTATGCTCGGCCCGGTTGACATCCTCTCAAAGTTGGCCTCGGCTTTATCTGCTTCAAGTGTCGGCACTTCCACAAGATAATCCGGTTCTATGCCTTTTTTCGTTATGTCGGTACCGTTAGGTGTCAAATACTTGGCAACTGTAAGAAGCACGGCGGATCCGTCGTCAAGCTGCTTTACGTTCTGGACCGACGCTTTCCCGAACGTCTTTGCGCCTACAAGGACCGATATTTTGTTGTCCCTTAAAGCTCCGGCAAGTATCTCAGAGGCGGAAGCGCTGGCCTCATTTATCAGCACCACGGACGGGCCATCCCATAACCTGTTCCCGGAAGCGCTTATTGTCTCCTTTTGTCCTTCCCTGTCAACCGTATAGACTATGACCCCTTCCTTAAGGAACATGCTGCCTATCTCGACCGCGTTCTGAAGCAGGCCGCCGCCGTTATTGCGAAGGTCCAAGATAAGACCCTTTGCGCCCTCATCCCTCATTTGTTTTATTGCTTTCGCCATTTCTTCGCTGGCATTTTGGTTCTCGAAGGTGTTCAACCTGATATACCCTATCTTCTTTTTTATCAATTCTGCTTCCGCGCTTTTTATTACTATCGTATCACGCAGGATGGAATAGATCTTTGGTTCTTCGGCAGCGCCTCTAATGATCTCGACCTTGACCGATGTACCTTTTTGTCCTCTTATCAGGCTGACGGCCTCTTCAAGGGCCATATCCTTTGTCGACTGTCCGTCGATCGTCATGATATTATCCCTTGGTTTTAGACCAGCTTTCCATGCAGGCGTTCCTTTTATGGGGGAAATCACTATAAGCTGCTTGTTCTTCATGCCTATGTATATACCTATACCGCTATAAGACCCTGAGAGCCTTATCTTCATCTCTTTATAGGCCTTCGGTTCCATGAACCTTGTATACGGATCATCAAGCGAATCAAGCAGCCCTTTTATGGACCCGTATATCAACTTCGTGTCGTCGACATCCTTGTTTATGTAATCGTTCTTTACGGTGTCAAGAACCTGCAGATAGACGTTAAGCTTCTTCTCGAGATCACCTGCAGCGCTTGTCTGTTTCAGGTTATATCCCGCAACTATGGAAACAATCACGGCGATTGTAAATACGGCCGCTATGATCAGGCCCTTAAACTTATATCTCAATCACTATTCTCCCTCTGTTCAAATTCAAACATGATCAGGATTTATAGGAAATTATATGGATTAATCGGTTTGCCGTCTTTTCTTATCTCAAAGTGGAGGTGGGGTCCGGTCGAAAACCCTGTACTGCCCACAAGGCCGATAAGCTGACCTTGTTCAACCACATCTCCAGCTCTCACATAAACACGAGACATATGAGCGTAAACAGTAGTATACCCTCTGCCATGGTCAATAACAACCGATTTCCCGTACCCGTCCCACCAGCCGCTGTAAATTACCTCTCCTTTATCGGCTGAATTGATCGATCTGCCGTACGGGGAGGCAATATCAAGGCCGGTATGCAAATGGTATCCTCCCCACAATGGATGCCTTCTGTATCCATATCCTGAAACGATCCTGCCTTTGAGCGGCCAGCCGAACCTGCCTGTTCCCGCGCTGACCACACCCCTCCTCACCCTTTCAGAAACGACCTTCCTTATCATGCCTTCGAGCTCTTTGCTGCTCTCTTCCAGTTCGGCGACCCTTTTCTGGTAAGCGATCCTCCTGCTTTTGAGTATATCGTACATCTCCTGCCTTTGAGCTTTCTTGTTCTTGATAGATATGGTCTGTTGTTTAACGTCATCTATAAGTCCTATGATCTGGCGGTTAGAGGTCTGAAGCTCGTTTTTTGCCATGTTCATGCTATAAACCTCGTTCCTGGTCTCATTGATCAATAAAACATCGCTCCTTATCACCTTCCAAAAATAGTAAGTCCTGTTCAGGAAATCAGACATTGATACGGCTCCAAATATCACCTCGAACAGATTGCCGCCCCTGCTTATGAATATTTCCTTTATCCTGTGCTTAAGCATCTCATTCTTTACCTGCAGGTTCTTGCTGTATTTATCAAGGTCCACTGTCAGTTGATTGATCTGCTTTTTATTGTAAGAAATGCTTGAATTGGCGTTGTTTATCTTTTTCTGTGCCTGCTTAAGCTCCCCCTGAAGCACATATAGCTTTCTTAAGGCATCCCTTTCTTTCTCTGCGGTTATCCTCAATTTTCTTTTTTGATGGAACAATTCGTTCTTTATTTGCTGTAGCTTGTACTCTTCCCTTGACATGACCTCGGCAAAAGAAGCGGTTCCGCATAAGAAGAATGGTACTATAAGGACCGTCAATAATATGAACGCAGTTTTAATCTGTTTAGACATCGAAGTATTTGGCTATATTACCATAAAAATATGGTCATTTCAAGACAGGCTACTTCAAGATAGATCTTTTCGCAAGGCTAAAGCCTTGCCTAACGATAATCCGTGTTCGGCAAACCTTATAGGGTTGCTTAGAATGATCATAGCAAGGCTGGCTATTTCAACATCGCCTTCTTTCTTCGTAGCCTATGGTATGTTATCGCAAAGCGGTGAGCTTCGTCCCTTATCCGCTGGAGCAGTTTAAGGGCGGGAGACCTTCGCGGCAGTACCAATGGTGACCTCTTGCCTGGAACATATATCTCTTCAAGCCTTTTTGCCAGGCCGGCCATTGCGATATCCTGAGCTTGCGTTGAGGCCACGGCCATCCTTGCGGCCGAAACTTGAGGTTTTCCGCCGTCCACTATTATCAGGTCCGGCATAGGAAGGCTTTTCAAAAGGCTCCCGGTGTATCTCCTTCTTATGACCTCCCTTATGGATGATACGTCATCAGGCTTACCTTCGATCTTGACCTTGAACTTTCTGTAATCGGACTTGTAAGGTTCTCCTTCAATGAACACCACCATAGAGCCCACCGTCTCCTTGCCCATTATCGTGGAAATATCGAAAGCCTCGATCCTGCCGGGAAGCTTCTCGATCTGCAATATCCTCTTCAGTTCATGCAATGATTCGACCATGCCGGCCTTGAGCTTCATGTTCTGCTCAAGCAAATAGTCAGCGTTCACTTCCGCCATACTGTAAAGTTTTTGGTCGCTTCCTTTCCGTGCAGTAACGAAAATTGTGTTCGCCCCTTTTATTTTAGATATCGCCTTCTGCAAAGTGACAAGACCGGGCAACTTTTGTTTTACAACTATCTCCGGGGGTATCTTAGGCAAAGAAGTATAGTATTGGATCACTGAGTGATAAAGAAGCGAATCCTCGGATTCCCCTTTATCATCCCTTATGAAATAGCTTTCCTTTCCTACGAGCTTCCCTCCCCTTATCTGCAGAACAAGTAACATTCCTTTGTTCTCAAGCTTCGCGAGCGCCACCACGTCCTTGTCCTCTTTTTTTGTGGTAAGAACTTCCTGTTTTTCCAATACACCTTCGAACGCTCTGATCCTGTTCCGTATAAAAGCCGCTTTTTCGTAATCCTGCGCATCCGAAGCAGCCTGCATCTCCTTCTTCAATTTATCTATCATGCCTTCCAGATTTCCATTCAGGAATTCTATCGCTTCATTCACCACTTTCATATATTCATCTCTTGACGTACCCCCTACGCACGGCGCAAGACATTTTTTAAGGTGGTAGTAGAAGCACGGTTCTTTACGTTTTTTGAATTTTTTGCACCATCTGAGCTGCAACAGCCGCTTGAACATTTTGATGGCGTTCCTGGCCGTCTGGCCCATGTAAGGTCCGAAGTAAGCCGCTTCGTCATCCTCGATCTTCCTTACAATGAGAACTCTTGGCCATTCCTCGTTGAGAGTGACCTTTATGTAAGGATACTGTTTATCGTCGCGAAGGATAATATTGTATCTCGGCCTGTATTTCTTGATCAAATTGCTTTCAAGAAGGAGGGCTTCAAGTTCGTTCGAGGTTATGATGAAATCGATATCCGTGGCGCGTGATAATATCGACGATACCTTAACATCGGCGCCGGCCTTAAAATACGAAGATACTCTCTTTATTAGGGAGTTTGCCTTGCCGACATAAAGGACTTTCCCGGACTTTTCCTTGAAAAGATAGACCCCAGGCCTGTTCGGAAATGATCTGACCTTATCGCGTATGCGTAGCCGGGACATTGGTCCTACTTAGGAGAAACAAGCAATGAAAGGATGGCTGTAATATCCGAAGAGAATCTCACTTTGACTTCCTTTTTTCCCGCTAGCTTTATTGGTTCATCGATCACGACCTGCCTTTTATCCAGATCGATCCCCACAAGTTCCTTGACCGCGTTAACAATATCCTGAGCGGTTATCGAACCGAAAAGCTTGCCTTCTTCACCTACATCGGCCTTTATCTCAACGCTAAGGTTATCGAGCTTTTCGGCCGTCTGCCTGAAAGACTCCTTCCGCGCTTCAACCTTGAGCGTCTCCCTTTTTTTCTTGCCTTCCAGCAACTTTAGAGAGCTGTCGTCAGCCAATATTGCCAGCTTATTGGGCATCAAATAGTTCCTTGCGTATCCGCTGGACACGTTAATTACCGTATCCTTCTTGCCTAAATTCTCGACGTCCTTTATTAAGATGATTTCCATGGATTTTCTCCCCGATCACTCAAGAGTAAAAGGCAATAATCCTACATGCCTTGCGCGCTTTATTTCCTTTGCTACCATCCTTTGATGTTTTGCGCAACAGCCGCTCATTCTTCTTGGGGCGATCTTGCCCCGGTCAGTGATGAACTTCTTCATGAATTCCACGTTCTTATAATCAGCTGATATCTTGTCGGCGCAAAATACGCATATCCTCCTGCGTCTTTTCCTTAACGGTCTTTGTTCTCTCTGTTCCCTGTCCCTACGATCAGCCATTTCCTTTCCTCCTATTTTATTACTATTAGATTAAAATGGGATATCTTCAGATTTGTCTTCCTGAGATACGTGCTCATGTTCGGTCTCGGCAGCCGGCTGGCTATCAGGCTTTTTCCCGAGCATCTGCATGCCGTCAGCTACCACTTCCGCTATCGTCCTCTTCTCGCCGTCCTTTTCATATGTCCTTACCTGCATTCTGCCTTCTATCGATACCGGTCTTCCTTTTTTCAGGAATTCGCCGCATATCTCCGCGAGCCTTCTCCAGGCGACGATATTGATAAAATCAACATCATTCTTCTCCGGATTGGACTTGCTCTTTGGCCTGTTCACTGCCACAGCGAACCTCGCGACCGGCACGCCGCTCGGCGTATACCTTAACTCGGGGTCCCTGGCAAGATTCCCGATCAAAAATACTTTATTGAACATGCTGGCTCCTTAAAAGGGCAGGTCGCTGTCATCTTCCGCCGGTACTTCCGACGGCAGATCACTGCTCCCCGGGACCTCATCCTTCACCTCGCCTGGATCGCCACTTGCCACATCATTGCCGCTCACTGCAGTAGCTTCTTTAGTAAGTGCGTCGAGCATCTGCATATTCCTCGCAACTACCTCGGTCACCCATCTCTTTACACCTGCATCCGTCTGGTATGACCTTACCTGGATGCGCCCTTCGATAAGGACCAGCCTTCCTTTTTTAAGGTACTGGCCGCACACCTCGGCAAGCTTTCTCCAGGAAACGATATTTATAAAGTCGGTCTCCTTTGGATTGTTCGCTCCGCGGTACCTGTCCACCGCAAGTGAGAACTTTGCGACAGGCAAGCCTTCCACCGTGTACCTTAACTCAGGATCTGCGGTCAGCCTTCCAACCAATATTATCCTGTTCAAATTCGCCATTTATGCTTTGTCCCCAATATCAAGCCTGCGATGGTTTGTCCTCTACTTCGGCGCCGGGGAGGGCCACTTCCACCTTTTCCGGCTCCTCTCCTTTTGAGATCACAATGGAGTACCTCATCAATTCCTCGATTATCCTCAAGTATGAATTAAGTTTCGCCGGCACACCGCTCTCGGATTCAAAATAAAAGACGGTATAGTAGCCGTCATCCACTTTGCTGAACTTCTTGAAGTTGTATGCCAGTTTTCTTGTCCCTATCTTGTCGGTTTTCTCGATCTTACCTCCAAGGTCCGCAATTTTTTTATCTATCTTGGAGATGATGTCCTGGATCTTGTCATCCTTGACGCTTGGATTAAAAACACAGACCGCTTCATATTTCTTCAAAGCCTTACCCTCCTTTAAATTTTGGAACAAACGGAAAGTATATCATCAAATAATGAAAATCGCAACCGTCATCCTGAGCGAAGCCCTGAACCATGCGCAAGCTTAGGTTCAGGGCGAAGCGCCTGCCTGCCGGCAGGCAGGAAGGATCTATTTTCTTCCTTGTCTCAGGGCAAGCTCCGCGAAGGATAAAGTCGCAGGTTTCCGCGATGATCCTGTTACAGGTTTCCATGAGTAAAGATGGAAGCTTATTGGCATCTAAACATTGAACCTGAAATATACAAGGTCTCCGTCTTTTACAACGTAATCCTTTCCTTCAAGGTGGGTGGACCCTTTTTCCTTTGCTTCCGTATGCGAGTTGAATTTGAGCATGTCCTGGTAATGGATGACTTCCGCGGATATGAATCCCCTTTCGATATCCGTATGCACCCGTCCCGCTGCCCGCGGGGCCTTGGAACCTCCTTTGACGGTCCATGCTCTGGCTTCCTTGTTGTTAGCGGTGAAGAAAGTCACCAAACCGAGCATTTCATATCCTTTTTTGATGAGTTTATCGAGCCCGAGCTCGTTTATCCCGGTCTCTTTCTCATATTCCTTAGCTTCCTCTTCAGGCAGCTCCCTTATGTCCGACTCCAGCTTTGCGCAGATAGGGATGACCTCAGCTTTTTCAATACTTGCGACCTCATATACGGCCTTCAAACAGGGATCGTTCGTGTTCGACATCTGGTTCTCGTCAACGTTCGCTATGTAGAACATCGGTTTAATGGTCAGGAGGTGAAGTTCCCCAATTTCCTTCTTTTCATCTTCAGAAAGGTCGAGGAGCCTGAGCGGTTTGCCTTCATTCAAGTGTGCTCTGACCTTTTCGGCAGCTTCGAGCTCTTTTAGTATCTCTTTTTTACCTGTTTTAACGCCTGATTTTAGGATTTGAAGTCTTTTTTCCACCGTTCCCAGGTCGGCAAGGTTCAATTCGAGGTTGACTATTTCGATATCCCTTTTCGGGTTTACCATCCCCTCGACATGGGTGATGTTCGGGTCGGGGAAGCAACGTACCACGTGGGCGATCGCGTCCACTTCCCTTATATATGAAAGGAACTGGTTGCCTAAACCCTCCCCTTTGTGGGCGTTCTTGACCAGTCCGGCAATGTCGACGAACTCGATCACTGTCGGGATGGCTTTGGGGGACTTCATAAACTCCCTGACCTTTTCAAGCCGGTCATCAGGCACTGGGACAACTCCCAGGTTCTTGCTTTTTGTGCAGAAAGGGTAATTGGAAACCTCCGCCCCGGCGCACGAAAGCGCGTTAAAGAGAGTTGATTTGCCTACGTTCGGAAGCCCTACTATCCCCAGTGAAAAACCCATGGAAGGGATTATACACCATAAAAGGGGCTTTAAAAATATATCAACATATTTTCGTGAAAAAGTGATATTTTCCCTGACTTTATACGATAATAATATGAATAGGCATAATTCTCGGGTCTTATAATATAGGAGGGAGTTACATGACAATTACAAGAGCTGAAGCATTGAGTTTAATAAGGGATTTTGATAAGAATGAACAGATCATCATGACCGCACTCGACACTAATGGCAATAGTGAGATCGATTATAGTGAAGTTGGTCCAGCCCTCGTTAAACGCGGGGATGAAAGCGACATTGATCAAGCTGCATTCCGTAAAATGGTAAAACTGGATCCGAAAATAGAAAAATTTTATTATTTACGAAGCAACATAAACCCTTCTATTACTGGAGACTATTGCGTTTATCTTGACCTTAGAGGAGTTGATCTGAGCGGAGAGAATCTTGAGGGAGTTAGACTTGCATTCAGTTCCCAGCCAGCTGTTAGTGTCGATCTTTCGGGGGCAAATCTTGATAATGCTTTATTGTCCAACGCCTCATTAATGGGGGCCTTTCTTGATGGTATAAGTTTAAATGGTGCAAGATGTAATGGGGCAAAATTCTGGAGTGCGCATTTTAGGGATGCTTTCGCAATAAACGCTGATTTTGAACATGCTGATTTCTGTGGAGCTGACATTCGAGGCATGAAAGCAAAGGGCGCGAATTTCGAAGGCGCTTCTTTTCTTTCCGCGGCTGTTGACGATAGCTGGATCTGCCCGCCTAAATAACCTTCAGGCTTATATCAAGCGAGGGGGCTGAGTGGGTCATGGCACCGACGGAGATAAAATCTACTCCCGTCTTTGCAAGCTCTCCTACATTTCGTAATGTTATGCCGCCGGAAACTTCAATGCTTATCTTGTTCGCTGATGCCTTTATCAGTTTCACAGCTTTTTTTATTGTTGCAATATTCATATTATCCAGCATTATGCGCCCGACCCCGGCACCAACCGCTTCCGCAACCTGCTTCAGGTCCTTGGTCTCGACCTCGATTAGGAATCCGGGATGCTGACGTTTCGCGAACTCCAATGCTTTCCTGATCCCTCCGACCGCGGCAATATGGTTATCTTTTATCAGTACCGCGTCAAAAAGCCCTATCCTGTGGTTCCTGCCGCCGCCTGTTTTAACCGCGTATTTCTCCAGCAAACGAAGGCCCGGCGTGGTCTTCCTTGTATCAAGCACTTTTACGCGGCCGCCGGCAGCTTTTACGAACTTCGATGTCAGTGTGGCGATGCCTGAAAGTCTCTGCAAAAAGTTCAAAACCGTTCTTTCCGCGGTAAGAATGCCTCTCGCGGGACCGCTTACCACGGCGATCACCGTGCCGGCCCGGACATGTTCGCCGTCCTTGACCTTAGCGATGAATTTCGTCCTGCTGTCTACCGAATTGAACACTTGCCGCGCCACGTCAAGGCCGCATATCACTCCGGGCTCTTTCGCAATTATCTGCGCGGTCGATATAAGACTTTGAGGCACTATCGAATCCGTTGTGATATCGCCGGAACCGATATCCTCTTTTAATGCCATAGCAATAATATTTTGATTTTTTAATTGTAATTTTTCTTTTTGCATTTTGATCTTTGCCTTTTTAAGGCACGAACCACGATATATAATAATACATTATCGGGGCAGTCAGGATGAAGCTGTCCATACGATCGAGCATGCCTCCATGCCCCGGAACAAGATTGCTTGAGTCTTTCACTCCGACATCCCTCTTTATCAGGGATTCAACAAGATCGCTTATCTGGCTCACTATGCCGATTATCATTCCCAGGATTATCCCGTGTACGATGTTCATTCCGATGTATGAGCTGAAAATAGCCGCAGCGATCACGCTCACGATGAAACCCGCGACCGCTCCTTCAACAGTTTTCTTCGGGCTTATGTAAGGGCTTAGTTTCATCTTTCCGAAGTAAGTTCCCACAAGGTATGCGCTCATATCACAGGTCCATACGGCTATTATAAGGAAGAAAAGGTAGGCGCCGTGGTTTAACCAGAATAAAGCTCCGGGCGGATTCAATTCCCTTATCAATATAAGATAGCTGAACATCCATCCGATATAAAGAATACCAAGAAGCGTGATTGAAGCGTTGACGGTGGAATCCCGCGCTTTTCTTAGGAATATACCGCTTGCGAATGTAATAATGATCGCAGTAGTCAATATCCCGGTGGCATAAGGTTCCCAGTTCGGATGCCTGACAGTGTATGTTGTGAACCAAGTAAAGAATATGGTCACAAGATTGCCGACAACATAAGAAGGGGAATACTTCTTCTTCTTCATCAGCAAATAAAATTCATTTAGCGAAATAAGGGCAAGTGTTGTAACGAGCAGGAAGAACAGCCAGCCTCCGAAATAGGTGCACATAATTACTATTGGAACAGCAATAAGGATGGTCAATAGTCTTGGTATCATTTCAATCCTCCGAAACGTCTTACCCTACGCTGATATGCCTTGATGCCCTCCAGAAGATGCTTTTCCCTGAAATCAGGCCAAAGCACATCGGTTATCCAGATCTCGGAATATGCTATCTGCCACAACAAGAAATTGCTTACCCTGAACTCTGATGCGGTCCTTATTAAAAGGTCCGGATCCGGCATCCCCGCAGTATACAAATATCTTGCGAGCAACTTTTCCGTTATTTTACCACTATCCAGGCCCTTTTTTACCAATATTTTTACCGCGTCAATGATCTCCGCCCTCCCGCCGTAGCTCAAGCAAATGTTGAGGTTCAATCTGCTTTTCCTTTGAGTTGTCTTTTCAGCTTGCTTGATCTTCTTTTGAAGCTTTTGAGGCAGCATATTGATACGCCCAAGGAATCTGATCCTTACCTTATTCTTTACAAGTTCGCCGATCTCCTTGTCGATCGTCTGCGAAAGAATTGCCATCAAGAATTCAACTTCGCTTTTCGGTCTTTTCCAGTTCTCTGTGGAAAAAGCGTAAACGGTCAGGTATTTAACTCCAAGTTTGGCACAGGCCTTGACTGTTTCCTTTAGCGATATTGCGCCGCGGCGGTGACCTTCTATCCTGGGCAGGCCTCGTTTTTGAGCCCATCTTCCATTTCCGTCCATTATGATGGCTATGTGCCTCGGGATATTCTTTTTATCTTTAAGTACAATCTCGGATCTTTTGAAGAGATTGAATATCATTCCGGTTCACCCTTTGAGGAAGGAAATTTGAGAAACGAAAATCGAACAATAAAAAACATTACTTTTGCTGCTTACCTTATACCCTTTCCCTTTTACCCTTCACCTTTATATTTCCATTATCTCTTTTTCTTTGGCGGCCAATAGAGCGTCGATGTCCTTCACGTACTTATCGGTGAGTTTTTGGATCGAATCCTCTTTGTTCTTTTTTATGTCTTCAGATATCTTTTTTTCATCCAGTTCCTTCTTGATCTCCCTCATGCCTTCCTGCCTTATGTTCCTCACGGCGACCCTGTAATCCTCGGCTTCCTTTTTTACCACCTTCACCAGATCTTTCCTGCGCTCTTCGGTAAGCTGAGGTATCTGCAGTCTTATCACACCGCCCTCGGACCTTGGCTGCAGGCCCAGATTAGAGGTTTGTATCGCTTTTTCGATGTTCTGAACGGAGCTTTTGTCGTACGGTTGCACAACGATCAGCCTCGGCTCGGGGACCGCAACCGACGCAAGCTGCTTTAAGGGAACGGTTGTCCCGTAATAATCGACCACTACATGGTCTAGTAAGGCCGGGGAAGCTCTCCCTGTTCTTACGGCTGCAAGCCCTTTCTTATAGTTATCGATGGTTTTTTTCATCTTTTCTTCCGAAGTCTTCAAAATGTCATTCATAATAATTACCTCCTATATTTGAAGATCTAAATGAGGGATTTTCTACTTCGTAATAATGGTGCCAACGCCCTTGCCAATGACCGCTTTTTTGATGTTGCCGCGCTTGGTCACGTCAAAAACAAGGATGGGTATATTGTTATCCATGCATAGCGAGGTGGCGGTGGAATCCATGACCTTAAGCTTTTTATTCAGTACCTGAAGATAATTTAGCTTTTTGAATTTTTTCGCGTTAGGGTGATGAACGGGGTCCTTGTCATACACGCCGCCTACCTTTGTTGCCTTAAGTATCACGTCCGCATCGATCTCCGCTGCCCTTAGCGCTGCGGCAGTGTCTGTTGAAAAATATGGATTACCCGTGCCTGCGGCAAGAATAACGACCCTGCCCTTCTGCATGTGCCTTATTGCCCTTCTTCTGATAAAAGGCTCGGCGATCGATCTCATTTCTATGGCGGTCTGCACCCTGCTGTCCACGCCTTTCTTTTCAAGCGCATCCTGTAATGCCAGCGAGTTTATGACCGTTGCCAGCATTCCCATGTAATCGCCGGTTGCCCTGTCCATGCCCCGCGCTGACCCTGCAAGGCCTCGGAAAATGTTGCCTCCGCCTGTAACTATTGCAATATCGATCTTGGATCTTTTCAGCTCCTTGATCTCGTCCGCGATGACATCAAGTACCTCCGGATCTATGCCGTATTTTTGCTTGCCGCCGAACACTTCGCCGGAAAGCTTAAGAAGGATCCTTTTATATTTTGCTGGGGACATTTTCCCTCCAAATAAACAAATCTGTGCGATTATATCACTGCGGCAATCATGAGGCAAGCAAGTCAGACCTTCCCGAAAATGAAGTTATCCGATCTCTTGTCTTTTTCCCAAGCTGAAACCGAAAAGCCGCCCCTATCCTTGTCCGTGATCAGTTTTGTCTTAAAAGCGATCGTATCAAATAGCTTTTTCAGTGATGGTTCGCACGTCGACCAATCGATGTCTTTCGACAGTGGCGATATCCCGGCTTCACACGCCGGGCTGTATTCTCCTGAGCAGAAATATTGGATAACAGTATCCTCGGTAAAAAGGTTACCATGCGCGAATCCCGGCGGCACCCATATCCAATCACTGTGGCTATCTTCCCGTTTTGAAGGCATATCATACGCAATAGCCCTGCCAAAATTGGGCGATCCCTTTCGGATATCCAGTACAAGGTCCACCATGCGGCCGATTATGACGCGGACAAGCTTGCCCATGTAGGGATTCCATTGGAAATGGAGACCCCGGACCACGCCTTTCTTCGAAAAACTCTCATTGCACTGTACGAAATCGATGCCTTTCATGAAACTCACTGCATTCATATTCGAGAGGTCGCTTTTCCTGAATGTTTCGGCGAAGTAGCCTCTTTGGTCCCCGAAACGGGCAAATCTGATGACCTTTATCTCCGGCATTGCCAGTTCTCTTACTTCCAAGATCTTCACGTTCATTCCCCCTGCGCTCTTATTGACCACAAGATTATATCACTACCCATAATCCTTGTCTGTATTTTAATTATCTGCTAATATTTCATGGTCATGACCTCAAGGTTCATCGAATATCCAAAAGAATACGACGTCATAGTTGTGGGAGCGGGCCACGCCGGATGCGAGGCCGCCCTTGCTTCGGCAAGGATCGGGTGTAAGACCCTGATATTGACGGCGAACGCTGACACTATTGCGCTCATGTCATGCAATCCCGCAGTGGGAGGTCCGGCAAAAAGCCAGCTTGTTTCGGAGATCGACGCGCTGGGCGGGGAGATCGGCATCAATACCGACAAGACCTTCCTTCAAATGAAGATGCTTAACACCGCAAAGGGACCTGCCGTGCAGTCCCTTAGGGCCCAATCAGACAAGAAGCTCTACAATATAATGATGAAAAAAACGATAGAGGATCAGGAGAACCTTAACCTCAAGCAGGACCTTGTTGAAGAAATAATTGTTGACAGGAATAACAATGTCGAGGGCGTAAGGACAAGGCTTGATGTAATTTACAGGGGAAAGGCCGTAGTAGTTTGCACCGGCACTTTCCTGAACGGTGTCATTCATATCGGGCTAAAGCACATGGAGGCCGGACGTGCCGGAGAATTCCCGGCGAAAGGCCTGTCAAAAAGCCTTGCGGATCTTGGTTTTAAGATAAGAAGGTTAAAGACAGGAACAACACCTCGGCTGGACAGGAGGTCGATCGATTTTTCCAAGATGACAATCCAGCCCGGCGATGAGCCGCCTCGATTATTTTCTTTCTTATGGGAATACGCTGACCTTGGAATGGATGTTCCGGATAATCCGCACGCAAAGCTTCCACAGGTGCCCTGCCATCTTACTTATACTAATAAGAGAACTCATGAGATCATTCTGGCCAATCTTGACAGGTCTCCGCTTTACGCCGGAAAGATCCAGGGCATAGGACCGCGGTACTGCCCTTCCATAGAGGATAAGATCGTAAGGTTCAAGGATAAAGAAAGACATCAGGTCTTCATCGAGCCGGAAGGAAGGACAACGCAAGAGATGTACACACAGGGTATAAACACATCCCTCCCCGAGGACGTCCAAAGGGACCTCCTGCGAAGCATGGCCGGCCTGGAACATGTTGAGATGATCAGGCCGGGATACGCCATTGAATACGATGCCATCCATCCATCGCAGCTCAGGTCCACGCTCGAGGCAAAGGAGATCGACGGTCTGTTCCTGGCCGGACAGATAAACGGGACTTCCGGCTACGAAGAAGCCGCGGCTCAGGGAATAGTGGCCGGGATCAACGCGGCCTTGAAGACCAAAAGAAGGGCTCCTCTGATCCTAAGAAGGGACGATTCATATATCGGGACAATGATCGACGATCTGATCACAAAGGAGCACAACGAGCCATACAGGATGATGACATCAAGGTCTGAATACCGCCTCCTGCTCCGGCAGGATAACGCCGATCTCAGGCTCACCGAAAAGGGATTCAAGGCCGGCCTGATCAGCAAGGAAAGGTTCGATTATTTCCTTAAAAAGAAGGAGATGATAGAAAGAGGGATAACCGATTTAAAGAACAAGAAAATAAGACCGTCAGGCGAAATAAGCAAGATTTTAAAAGGCTTCGGTATAACATTGAACAACATTCAATCGCTTGCGAGCATATTAAGATACCCTAATATCACATACAAGGACATAATGCATTGGTGTTTCGATGACGGCCATATCCCTGATAATATACAAAGGCAAATAGAGATCAATATTAAATACGAAGGCTACATCAAAAGGCAGATCGAACAAGTCGAAAGATTCAAGAACCTCGAGGACCTCATGATCCAAGAGAATATCGACTATGGCAAGATAATCGGGCTTTGCCGCGAAGCGCAACAAAAGCTGGCCAAAGCAAGACCGGCATCAATAGGTCAGGCATCTCGTATAGCGGGAGTTAATCCGTCTGATATTTCTGTATTGATGATCCATATGAGAACATCGTCCAAAAAGAAGGCCGTTGTATAGTAAAAAAGGCTTGCAAAATCGCTTTGACTTAGTATATAATCCACCTGTTGTTCAAAAATTGCTAGGAGGTAATAAATATGAAAAAAGTCGTTATATTGGCCATTGCAGCGATGTTTCTTATAGGGGTGGCAAGCTTCTGCTTTGCGGCAGGGGCCGGCATGGGATATATAGACGTCCAGAGGGTCTTTAAGGAATACAAGGAAACGGAAAAAGCCCAGGAGGAAGTATCAAAGCAGGAAGAGGACTTTAAGAAGGAATTTGAGTCATCCCAAAAGCAACTTGCTGAGGCCGAAAAAAAGGAAATGAAGAAAGATGAGCTTGACAAGCTTCGCAAGGAACTGGAAGGCAAGCTTGAACCGAAAAGGGAAAGGTTGATCGAACTTAATAGAAGGTTAACGCAAAAGATCCAGCAGGAAATACTGGATATCACAAAGGAAGTCGCAAAGAAAGTCGGGATCGATATAGTGTTCGATAAGCAGGTGATCATTACAGGCGGCATAGACCTCACTGAAATGGTCATTGACAAGCTTAACAAAAGCAAATAGTTCCCGTCTTTGATCTATAGCTTCATTATGGAAAAAACTCTCAAAGAGATCGGCGATGCTGTTTCTGGAGAAGTCTTTGGCGATCAATCCCTTAAGATAAAAGGCGTCTCCAACATAGAAGAAGCGCGTTCAGGGGACCTGACCTTCCTTATAGATGAGAAGTATACCGGAAAATTAAAGACTTCAAAAGCAAGCGCTGCTATCATCAACAAGAACATACCTTCGGACATCGACATGCCGCATATAAAGGTCGCTGATCCAAAGCTCGCGATGGCAAAGGTTCTCAAGCTTTTTGAGCGTAAGAAGGAGCGGCCAAAAGGCGTTCATAAGACCGCAATAGTTGACAAGACGGCAAAGGTAAGCAAAAGCGCCGCCATCATGGCATATGCATATATAGGCAAGGGCTCGGTGATCAAAGATAATGTCGTGGTCTTCCCCGGCTCCTTTATTGGCGATAACTGCCATATCGAAGGGGACACTATAATCCATTCAAATGTCTCTATCTACGATGACACTCGTATCGGGAAAAGGTGCATTATACATTCGGGAGTGGTCCTCGGCTCGGACGGCTATGGATTCGCACCGGTTGGAGATAAATGGGAGAAGATCCCCCAGCTCGGGAACGTAGTAATTGGGGACGACGTCGAGCTTTGCGCCAATGTTTCGATATCAAGGGGAACTCTTGGCTCGACAATTGTGAAGTCGGGCACAAAAATTGACAACCTTGTTCATATCGCCCACAACTGTGTTATAGGGGAGGACAGCGCCATTACGGCCCTGATCGCCATAGCCGGAAGCTCAACTCTCGGAAAGCACGTCATAATGGCTGGCATGAGCGGAGTATCGGATCACGTCAATGTCGGCGACAACACGATAATAATGGCTAAAGCCGGAGTTACAAGAGATTTTCCTGCAAATTCCGTTGTATCGGGTTTCCCGGCAAGGGACCACAAAAGGCAGCTTGAGATCCAGGCTGCGATGAGCCGGCTTCCCGAAATCATGAAAAAAGTGGAAGAGATAGAGAAAAAGATCAAAGAAAAATGAAGATCGCTTTCTTCTCTGAATCATACAAGCCATACCTTTCAGGCGTCACGAACTCGATCGAAACTTTGTTCAATGAGCTTAGATCAATGGGGCATGATCCTTATGTGTTCGCGCCCGATTATCCGGATGCAAAAATATCCGAGAACATCTACAGGCTCCCTTCCATAGGCTCTCCATACCCAAAATATCGGCTTGCCATACCAAGGCCTTTTGAGGTTTTGAAGGTCCTTAAGGAAAAGGGGATCAACATCATCCATTCCCATTCTCCTTATCAGTTAGGCCTTATGTCGATGTGGTGCGCCGGGAAGCTGGACCTGCCTTTTGTTTTTACCATGCATACCCTGTTCGATAAGTATATGCACTATGTGCCGCTGATCCCTGCAAAGTTAAAAGAGGGCTTCATGCGGGAATATATTAAGGGTTTTTCCAACAGATGCGATGTCATCATAGTGCCGACCCAGAAAGCCAAAGAATATATCGGATCAACAGGGGTCACATCCAGAATAGAGGTCATTCCGACAGGTTTGGACTTGAGGCTTTTTGATAAGCTCGATCCAAGGGGTGTCAGGGAAAAACACGGGATATCTCAGGATTGCATAGTGCTGCTTTTTGTGGGAAGGCTGGCAAAGGAAAAGAACCTGCCTTTCCTGCTCAGGGCTTTCAGGCTTGTACAAAAAGAGATAAATAATATTAAGCTGCTTCTCGTTGCCGGAGGCCCTCTTGAGTCTGAGCTGAAGAAAGAGGCTGCTGATATTGGCATATCCGAAAAGACGATATTCACGGGCGAAATCGGATACCCAGAAGTGCTTAACTATTATGCCGCGGCCGACCTTTTCGTGTTCTCCTCGCTCACAGAAACGCAGGGGCTTGTGCTTCCTGAGGCAATGGCCGCCGGGCTTCCTGTAGTTGCTTTGAACTCTGAAGGTGTTTCCAATATCGTGAAGGAGGGAGAAAGCGGTTTCCTGGTAGAACCAAGCGAGAATTTATTCGCCGAGAAGGTCATATATCTTCTGTTGAACAAAGAACGCCTTAATGAACTAAGGATAAGCACGAAAGCTTACGCTGCATCTTTTTCGTCAAAGACCTTCGCCGGGAACATCGAGAAGATTTACTTATCTTTGCCGCAATAAAAGCCTCTGTTATTGCCAACACGAACGCTTGTTGATATAATAACTTAAAAGCAAGGAGGTCCCATTTTGAAGGTCATGCGAAGAAAATTAACTATCATCCTTCTGCTGATCGTCTTCAAGTGCTCCACTTTCGCCTTTTTAACGACCCCGACGCCGACGATAACCGGAAGCACTGGCCTTGTCAGAATGCCGACCGCCGACGTGTTGCCTTATAAGAATGTCAATTTCGGTTTGGACATCGGACGGAACCTGATAACTGACAATAACTCGTTCCTATACAAGATGAACCTCGGAACTTTTCAGGGGCTTGAGCTTGGATTTGTCGGTATGGATGACGGCCTGGGAATGGCAAGGGAAGGCGTTTTCATTAACATGAAATACAGCCTCTCCACTGACAGCTCGCCTTATCCGCTTTTGCTTGCTATCGGGATCGAGAACCTTTCTTCGTTCAATAATACCGATGTCTTCATGGTCGCAACAAAATACCTTAAGGACGGGCCAAAACTTCACTTCGGCTTTATGGGGGATTTTCCAGGTAAAAAGTTCAGGCCTCTCGGCCTTTTCGGAATGGAGTTCCCTATATTCTACGAGAACCTTTATCTGCAAAGCGATGTAATGGCAGGCGAAACGGTTTTTGAAGTGAACGTCGGTTTTAGATGGTATACAAGCGAGACCATAACATGGCACTTTAACTTTATAAACGTCACAGCTACAAAGACCACCCCGGCTGACAATTATAAGGATCCGCAAGCTATTCTTATAGGATTTTCCTGGATAAACCCACTTTAAAAAATAAAGTAGGTTTATCCACTTTAATTGTGAAGGAATTTGACGATCGCGTCGGCTGTTTTCCTTATGACCCCGTGATCCCCCAGCTTTGACATTACCAAACCAAAGTCCTTTTTCATTTTCTCTGACAACGCCTTGTCATTGAGCAGCCTTAGCGCTTGTACAGACAGGTTGTCAGGATTTGCTTCATCCATTATATATTCCGGCACTATCGGCATGTCCGCAAGGATGTTGGGCATGCTGTAATAAGGCATCCTTATCCTCAATATGTACCTTGCTATCAAATAGGTAGGCAGAGCAAGTTTATAGAGCATGATGACAGGTACATCCAGAACCACGGACTCAAGGACGATCGTACCTGAAGCAGCGATGACGAGATCTGAATTGCCGAGAACATCATAATTATCCCCTTCTGCGACAATGATATTGATCCCGGAGGTATCGGCCATTCTTTTTACGGCTTCCCTATATATACTTGATGAAAGTGGTATGATGAATTGAGCGTCAGGGATGCTATCTTTTATCCTTTTTGCTGTGGCAATAAGTATAGGTGAAAGCCCCTTGATCTCCTGCCACCTGCTTCCCGGGCATAATGATATTATCTTCCTTGAGGGATCGATCCCATGCTTTGAGGCAAAGTCATTCTTATCTGATGTTTTCCTTGCTATATCCATCAATGGATGGCCAAAATAAAGGCTTTTGCCGCCGGCTTTTTCATAAGCTTCATGTTCTTTCCTGAAGATGGAAATGATGAGGTCTATCGTACCGGCGACCTTCTTGATCCCATTTTCGGTGCCCCAAAGCCATTCCTGCGGCGCAATATAATATATCGTCTTTATGCCTTTTTTTCTTGCGACTGAAGCAAGTGGCATGTTAAAGCCCTGCGCGTCAACGAGGATCAATGCATCCGGTCTTTCCTCGTCCATCATTTTTTTTAGCCGGTTCATGGAGCGCAAGTGGGAAGGGATGTGCTTTAAAACCTCAATAAAACCTATCGTGCTCCTTGATGTGATATCAAGCCTGACATCAACGCCCGCCGCCTTCATTCTCTCACCGCCAAGACCGAAGAACACAATGGACGGATCAAGCTTCTTTATCTCTCTTACAAGATAGCTTGCGTGGACATCGCCGGAAACTTCAGCGGCGGAGATCATTACTTTGGGCATAATTCTAAATCCCGAGTTCGGGGATCTCTGGCAATATCATTTCCTCTTCGATCTCTTTTTCAAATTCCTTCTCCGCGACCGCAGAAGAAGCCCTTCTGATGAAGCCTCTCTTGCTTTCAGCGCTAAGGAAGTCCAGGAATTGACCTACTTCATCTGTCCTCTTCACCTTTTTCTTGATCTCATCAATGACCTGCGTAATATTTGTCTTTGCCGTAAAGATCTTGAAGCATTTCTTGACCTCTGAAATAGACACCTCCTCCACTCCCCTGCGTTGCATTCCAATGAAATTTATACCTCGCGATGATGCCGGATTGCCGTCGACCAGCAGGAACGGCGGGACATCCTGTGAGATCTTCGAACTTGAGCCTATCATTGCCAGACGCCCTATCCTGCAATGCTGGTGTATACCCACAAGCCCTCCGATCGTTACCTGATCATCGATCTGTGTATGGCCTCCGAGTCCGACGTATCCACCGATCACCGTTTGATTACCGATCCTGCAGTTATGGGGAATATGCGCGTGCACCATTATGAAATTCTCGTTGCCTACCTCTGTTTTGGTGCCTTCTCCGCTTGGAAGGTGGACTTGAACATATTCCCTTATTACGTTCTTGTCGCCGATAACTATCTCGTTCTTTTCCCCCTTATACTTATAATCCTGAGGCGGAGCTCCGATGGTCACATACTGGTGTATCACGTTATCTGCGCCGATGGTGACCCATCTGCTTATGTAAGAATACTCCCCTACTGTCGTGTTATCACCGATCTTTACTTCCGCTCCGACAACCGCATATGGCCCTATCTTAACGTTTTTCCCGAGCTCCGCGGAAGGGTGCACTGTAGCCGTATTGTGTATGATAATACCTCCTGGCTGCATCGGATCTCCCATGGAAAATAATATCTCGCCCTCAACAACCACATCATTCCCCACTTTTGCCCTTGCTTTCATTTTACCGATATTAGCCTTCATCTTTGACGCTTCGGCTTCGATTATCAGCTGGTCTCCGGGAACTACCGGTTTCCGGAAACGCAGGTTGTCAATGCCGGCAAAATACACGTATTTGCCTTCTGTTTCAGGCAACCTGAGCGCGATTATCGCCCCAAGCTGAGCCATCATTTCCACCAGTAGAACACCCGGAACAACAGGTAGCCCCGGGAAATGCCCCTGGAAATATGGTTCGTTAATAGTTATGTTCTTGAGCCCGACTGCCCTCTTCCCTTCCTCTATTTCCAGTATCCTGTCTATCAGAAGAAAAGGATATCGGTGGGGCAGCGTCCTTAAAATGCTTGTTATATCTATTTGGTCTTTTTTCATGATCTTTTGCCTCCTAATCCAATAAGTTTTTTAGCAAGTTGAACATTAAGGCCGTGGCCCGACTGCATTCCAATAACATAAGCGCAAACATGTTTTCCTGTCAGAGCCAGGTCCCCGATGAGGTCAAGGACCTTGTGCCTTGCAAGTTCGTCATCGAACCTCAATGCCGAGGAGTAACCTTTGTCCGTTATCGCTATGGTGTTTTTTAGCGTCGCGCCTTTGATGAGCCCCAACTTTTGCAGGCCTTTTACTTCCTTCATGAAGCCGTACGTTCTTGCCGGCGCAACTTCCTTCTCGTAACTGTCCTTGGCTTCGTCGAAGGTATAGGTCTGGGAACCGACAAAAGTACCTGGGTAGTCTATCACAAATGTTGCGATAAATCTATCCGATGGGGTAACGGCAATAAGCGCATCCCTTGATTCAATAAGGAACGATCTCTCAACCTTTATTACTTTGGCCTTCTTCCCCTGTTTCTTTATCCCGGCTTTTTTGATCGCGCGGACTAACGGTTTTGCGCTTCCGTCAAGAAGAGGCGGCTCATGTCCGTTGATCTCGATCCTGGCGTTAGTAATGCCCATCCCACTTAGGGCGGAAAGCACATGTTCGACTGTCGATATTTTTGCTTTTCCTAAGCCCAAATTCGTGCCTCTTTTAGTGTCTGAGAGATTCCCTATGGATGCTTTGACAAAAGGTTTCCCTTTTATGTCCGTCCTTACGAACTTTATGCCGGAATCAACTCCCGCGGGAAGAATGAAAAGGGTGACTTTTCTGCCCGAATGAAGCGCAACGCCGGATATAGATACCTTTTTCTTCAGGGTGTACTGCAACATGCAAGAAATATATCAAAAATGATGGTTTTTAGCAATTTAATTATATGATATAATATTGCTTCTAAAATTATGACAGTACCTTTTTTCGATCTATCGATACAGAATTCAAAAATAAGAAAAGAGCTTGACGCCAAGATCAAGGAAGTGGTGGACAGTTCAAAGTACATCCTTGGGGCGAACGTCGCTGAGCTTGAAAAAGAATTCTCCGCTTACACTGGTGTAGCTTTTGCTGTCGGCGTTGCGTCCGGCACCGACGCGCTTCACCTTTCAGCAAAAGCGCTTAATATCAAAGAAGGCGACGAGGTCATAACCACAGCTTTCACGTTCTTTGCCACAGCGGAGATCATTTCTTATACGGGCGCCGTTCCGGTCTTCGTCGACATAGATCCGGACAGCTTCAACATCGATCCGGAAAAGATAAAGAAGCGGATCACAAAAAGGACAAAGGCGATCATACCTGTCCATATTTTCGGGCAGTCGGCAAAGATGGACGGGATAATGGAAATTGCGGGGGAAAACGGCATATCTGTCATCGAGGACTCGGCCCAGGCAACGGGAGCAAAGTACAAAGGCAAACAGGTCAACTCATTCGGGAATACCGGTTGTTTATCGTTCTTCCCCACAAAGAACATAGGTTGTTTCGGTGACGGCGGCATGGTGCTGACGAGCGACGAAAAGCTGTTTGATATGTTAAAGGTCCTGAGGAACCATGGAAGCACCAAGACATACCATTATGAGTATATCGGGAACAACAGCAGGCTTGATGAGATCCAGGCCGCTATCCTTCGGATCAAGCTGAAACATCTTGATGATTATATAGGGTCCAGGAGAAGGAACGCCGCGTTGTACAACGAATTGCTCAAGGGCGTTGATGAGGTCAGGATCCCCAAAGAGACCGAGAGGGCCATGCACACGTACAACCAATACACGCTCAGGGCAAAGAACAGGGATAAGCTTGCCGAACACCTAAGGGCAAATGGTATCGGCGCTATGATATATTACCCTCTCGCCCTTCATCTCCAAAAGGTCTATAAAGGGCTTGGCTACAAGAGTGGTGACCTGCCTGAAACGGAAAAAGCACAAAACGAGGTCATTTCTTTGCCCATCTTTCCGGAGCTTGTCGAGAGCCAAATAAGGGAAGTTGTCGCTTCCATCAAGGATTTCTACGCAAAATGAAAAAGGTAAAAGTTGGAGTGATCGGCACCGGTATAATGGGCGGATTCCATGCCGGTCAGTACAAGAACATCAAAGAGGCTGATCTTGTAGGTATTTACGACCAGGACGATAACAGGGCAAAAGAGGTCTCCGAAAAATACCACACCAAGGCCTTTGGCGACATGGGCGAACTTGTTTCATCCGTGGACGCGCTTTCTATCGCAACACCTACTTCCACGCACTATAGGACCGGCATGGCTTGTCTTGAAGCAGGCAAGCATATCCTTATTGAGAAGCCGATAACGCTCGATCCAAAGGAAGCTGATGACCTTATCAAGAAAGCCAAGGTAAATAACCTTGTCCTTGCGGTCGGTCACATAGAAAGGTTCAATCCTGCTTACAGGAAGTTCAAGGATATGTTCAGGGAGCGGGATATCGAGGCCGTTAACGTTATCGATGCGAAAAGGCTTTCCCCCTATCCGGAGAGGATAACCGACGCTTCCGTGGTCCTTGACATAATGATTCATGACATTGACCTTATAATGGACATGGTAAATTCAAGGATCAAGCACATCAAGGCCGTCGGCGAAAAGGTCAGGTCAAAGACCCTTGATAAGGTCATTGCCCAGATCACGTTCGAGAACGGCGTTACAGCGAACATAGAAGCTGACAGGCTTCATGATAAGAAGGTCAGGAGCCTTCTTATCTCCGCCGGCGATCATGCGTATGAGGTCGACCTTATAAAGAAGGAAATAGTTAAAAGGAAAGAACATAAAAAGGAACAGGTCAAGGTCAGCCTTTATGACCAGCTCCAGCTTGAGCTTTCCGATTTTATAAAAGCCATCATTGGGAATAAAAGGCCGCTCGTGCCTGGCGAAGAGGGGCTTGAGGTATTGAAGGTCGCCCTTAAGATCGAGGACCTGGCGGTTAAAAGCCTTGCGCCGGGGGTTGCAAAGGAGCTATCGTGATCTCAGTGATATCGTTCATTGTCGTTTTCAGCATTGTCGTGCTGTCGCATGAACTTGGCCATTATTTCTTTGCAAGGCGCGCCGGAATAAAGGTCCTTGAGCTTGCGCTTGGTTTTGGCCCGCGATTAATAAAAACCGTAAGGAATGGAGTCACGTACGCCGTGAACCTCCTGCCTTTCGGCGGATTCATAAAGATCGCCGGCATCAATCCCGAGGTGGAGGATAAGGATGACAGGTATCTTCCCGAAGAAAGCTATCTGTCAAAAAGGCCTTTCCAGAAATTCCTTACCATATTGGGCGGTCCGCTAGCGAACTTCCTGCTTGCCTTCCTGATCTTCTCCGTGATGTTCGCCACTTTAGGCATCCCGGCCGGCGTGTCGAACACCATATCAAAGATAAGCGATGGTTCAGAGGCGGAAAGGATCGGTCTTCTGCCGCGCGACAGGATCATCGAGGTCAACGGACAGAAAGTCATCGACATGGCGGAAAAGGTAATGGTGATCCACAATAGTACGGGAAAGAAGGTCACCCTTAAGATCGAAAGGAACGGAAGGATGATAGAATTGACGGCTGTTCCGAGGCTTGATAAGAAACTGAACATTGGGCTTATCGGCTTTTCCCTTGAGCCAAGATATTCAAGGGTGAACATACCTTCTGCTGTCTGGCAGGCCGGGGAACAGACCGTTGCTGTTACGCTTATGATCGTTTACATGCTTGGCATGCTCATGACAGGGCACGCGTCGGTTACCGACGTGGCCGGTCCCGTTGGTATCGCGAGTTTCACCGGCCAGGCGGCATCGGCTGGTATGATGACGCTATTGAGTTGGACGGCTTTCTTGAGCATAAACCTCGGCATAGTCAACCTTTTACCCATACCGGCTTTTGACGGCGGCAGGATAATTTTTATCTTGATCGAATCCATAAGAAGAAAGCCTCTCGACATCAAGCTTGAGAACAGGATACATTATATCGGCATGTTCCTCATGCTTGTCCTTTTATTTATCATCACAATGAACGATATCCTGAAGATCTTCTTAAAGTGAAGATGAACCTATAACGGTTTTATCAGCTTGCTGACCACTTCATACAGCATGCTCTCTTCTCCAATGAACGCTACCAGGAAAATGATTATCCCGACGATCTTATGGAGCATCTTCCTTAACGGGTTCATGCTCGTATCGGTGCAATAAGAACATCCTTTGGGGCATTTTGAGCAGATCTCCATGTCGCAGAACGGTGTTTTGCATACCATGTCGTCAAAGTATATGCACGGGGTGCCGCGCGGCTTTCCGATCTTGCTGATCTTCCTTTCCAGCCTTGAGCCGCCGGACTGATTTACATTGGCAATATCGCCTATCTGATCCAAGCCTTCTCTTTCCATGATATTACCTCCTATGAATATATCGTCAAATTATGATGGAAATTTCGCGGTTCCTTAAAAATTCTTGGGGTATTACTTTGGCCTTACGATGACAGGCGGTTCTTCTTCAAATCCTATGTCCCAATCAAAAAGATCATCGGCCTTGAACTTGACGAACTTGGTCTTTGACAGCATCTCGGCGGCTTCTCCCCTTGTCAGGGAGTTCTTTGGCTTGAACGGATGGCCTGCAAGGTAATCAATTATCCCTTCGGTCTTTGCCGCGGCGATCAGCTTTGCCGCCCAGTGAACAATGGGTACGTCGCTGAACGGCTTTTCTGTAAGCATTTCTTGAGGCTGTATGCCCGCAAACCTGGCCACCATGATGAGCCCCTCGGTCCGGTCAAGGTCCTTTCCGGGTTTGAAGGTCCTGTCCCTGTAACCTGTTACTATCCCTCTCTCAACCCCAACTTTCACGTACTTTGCGGCCCAGTGTTTGCTGCTAAGGTCATTGAACACCATCTTCTCTTTCAGTTCCGGTACCTCCACGCCGCTTGTGCGCACCAGCAGCGTTGTCAGCTCAGCCCTTGTGATGACCTTTTCCGGCTTGAACGTGCCGTCGGGGTATCCTCCGAAGAGCTTCAGCATGGCAAGCAGGCTTATTTTGTCGTGAGCCCAGTAATCCTTTGGAACGTCAGTGAAAGACGGCATCCTGAGGAGCCTGATCTTGTACTTTCTTAAGATCTTTTTATCCTTGTCGTAACAGTCTACCTTAACAAGGAACTTGCCGAGCGAAGGCGCCTTTATCGAGGTGGAAAAAGCTCCTTTCACGGTTTGGCTTTGTCCCTGGCTTATCCTTGTTATTTCAACCTTTTGACCGTTGATCACAATATGATCCACTTCATCCCTTATTACCTCACCGTTAATATAGACCGTTTCATCATATATGATTGATTTATCCTTCGGATCGATTATCCTTATGTATTCCTCAGGCACCCTTGCTTCCGGGGTCGGCGACGGCTTTCCTCCCGGAAAACCGTATGTAAGCGAAAAGTAATGCGTAACGTTCTCGCTCAAAGGCCCGTACTGATGGTAAGCATAGTCAAAGCCGAAATCATCCTGCCAGAATCCCAGGCCGAACGTCATATTGTTGTCAACGCCGTTCCCTGCCCCTTTGGAATACAGGTCCTGATCAATGCCGAACCTTAATGCCATATATTTGTAAAGCCACCATTCCGCGCCGATATGATACATGATGGGCCTTGGCTTGACTGTTGAGCCTTCCATATCAAAGTTAATATATATGTCCTGAGGGTAATCCCAGATCGCATCCCTTCCAAAAGCCTTGGCATGCACACCCGCCTTGAAAGAAGATGGTATATCCTCGGAAGTACCGCTGTCCCATCTTAGCGCTCCTCCTGATTCAAATGGAAGGATGTTCTGCCCATACAGCCCTAACCTTATATATCTGTTGTATTGATAGAGCAGGCCAACATCAAGGTCAAAGCCGGAGGCAGAAGCCTCTTCCGTGCCTACCAACTGCTGCTGAAAAGCCTTGAAGCTTGTCCCGACCGAAAGTTTGTCCGAATTAGGAAAATTAAAATATTTGCCAAGAAGCACCCCGTAAGAAAAAAGGAACACGTTGCTGCTGTAGCCTACCGCTACATCACCCCCCGGAACAGGAACGATCCTGTCCGTCACAGGATCCCTGTATGTCGTATAAAGCGTTCCGCCGATATTGGCCTGGACAAGGCCGAATCCGACCCCTTCGTCGCTGCTTGACCTGTATAATCCGAGAGTCGTATAGGTTATCTCTGAGATCAAGGAGCTGTAGATGCTGTTCGCGCCCCAATCTTTGACTATTGACAGGCCGGCAGGGTTCAAGAACAAGGAGTTTGAATCATCGGCAACGGCAACGAACGCCTTCCCCATTCCAAGAGGCCTCGTGCCGACGCCTATCTCAAGGGGATCGATCGTGGCGCTTATCGCAAAAGAAGAAGCTGCCAGGTGAACAAGAAATAATGCGAAAAATATGCTTTTTCTCAAAAACATATCTCCTTATTTGACCATGATCTTTGTTGACCCTATTGACTGGCCGTTTGCTGCGATCTTTATTATATAGATCCCTTTGCCGATGGTATCTCCAAAATTCGAGCGGCCGTCCCAGAAATACTCGTTATAACCGGCCGTTCCGCCTGTTGTTCCGGCAGGGATCTTAACCTTGAAAATAGCCGATCCCTTTATGCTGAACACGAATATGATGACATCGGAGTCTACCGACAGCGTATAAGATATTACAGTCCCTACTCCCGATTCGAACGGATTGGGATAACAATAGACAGGTGTTTCAAGTTTAACCGCTCCCGACCTGACTAAAAGGCCTTCTACCACTTCTCTTGTTGAATTGCCGTCCGAATCCCATGCCTCCAATGTTATCGTATAGATCCCTGCGGGAAGTGCGAATGGCCTGCAGTCAAGGTTGCCGGTCGTCTGATCAAAAAGTGGAGACACCAGCTCGGTCGTTGAATATATCGTGTTAAAGCCGTCAGCAGTAAGCTCAATAGCAACTATTCCGGCGGTCGTTGGCCATGATTCCGGATCAATGATATGGGCGGTTATCTTGGGTTGCGCGGAGATCACGTCGCCCGGATAGGCTTTCCATCCGCCTACTTTTATATCGGTTATCTGCGGGGGATAACCGAGCAGCGTCTTGAACCACCATGTATAAGCCGATACCATCGTGTGGCCTGCATCATCCTTTGCCGATGCGGAAACTGTGCAAGTATATGTCGTAGCTGTTGACAATAAGCCTCCCGTATTAATGCGCATTTGATTATCTTGCGGCCAACTGAATGTGGCGCCGGATACAACAGGATATATGCTGAATGATGATTGCGTCGCGTCCTTGCTCATGTTGTCGTTGAATGTCACCGTTATGTTCTTGCTTGTTTGAACGGACGTATCCGTGTTGGTCGGGTCCGTGGATATTACCGCCGGCGGCAAAGTGTCATTTGATACCTCATTGGTCGTAGCGGGCACTGAATAATTACTTGCTGAATCCCTTGAGAATGCTGAATAATAATATCTCTGCATATGGGTAAGGCCTGTGTGTCTAAAGCTCTGGTTGGCTGCAAAAGTTGAAACGACTGTCAAGGGATTACCGTCTGATTCATTGGTTGGAGCAGGTGATATCAATTTATATCTGATAACTGTTGCAGTTACATCCGGCTCATTTGTCGGCGTCCAGCTCAGTATCAGGTCGCCCGATGCTTCCTGTGTGGCTTTGAAGTTTATCGGAGGCCCTGGAGGATTCCTGTCGTTTGACGTCTCAAAAGTCGTAAGCCCGACATCATTTGGCGTAGGCGGCGGGCTGAATTCGTCCGCAACATTAGGCGAGAACAGGATCGAATTGCCGTAATATGCGCCCGATATAATATAGGATTCAAGTGTGCTCCATGCCCTGACATATATCTTTGGCGAGCTATCGCCATCCACTGTGCTGTAACAGGTATAGTAGAATTCCCCCTCAAACGTCGCCGCATTAAGGAAATCATTTCCCACTTCTCCTGTTATAAGAAGGAAATCATCATCGGAAGTGCCGCCTGTTTGCGAAGGAGGATCGATCTGATCATCAGCGCCAGCATATATGTACTGCAGGAAACACCCTTTCTTTAGCTTGGTGATGCCGCCCTTATAGTAAACGTAGCCTCCGATGCTTGTGTGTTTCCCGCCGTCACAGCCCGCGTTGAACGAGTATTGGTATACTGTAGCATGGGCGCTTACCGCAGATAAAAGCAATACAATAATCGATACTATTGCTTCTCTTGCGAGCTTTTTCATTCCCTTACTTAACATCATCATATAAACCTCGTGCCTTCCGGATTAATACGGACTTGGATAGTGCCAGGTGGATGCGATCCCCTGTTTTCTTATCCAGTAGCCTCTGCCCGGTTCCAATTTATCGAGCGTGCCGACCCATCCTTCTCCTGTCTTTAAATATGCCTGTTTCCACACGCCGTTCTCAAAAGAATATACTCTATCCGCGTATCTCGGCAGGTCCCCCGACGTAAGGACCTTATCAAGACCAGTATCGTCCAGGTTAACATCAACAGGATATGCATGCCCTATCATAGTAAATCCCTGGTTCAGGGCGATTTCCCTGCTGGCCACATCGGAAACTATCCCGACATACGTAAGCTTTCCGCTTGGATGCCCGGGCAATATTTTCAGCCAGGCACCCAAGTCGGAGCTAAAATACTGGAACGTTCCGGTCCATCCCACGCCCGTCTTCCTGTAAGCCTGCTTCCATGTCTTGTCCTGATAGCTGTATGTTCTGTCAGAATCCAGGGGCATGTCAGCACCGGTCAGCTGATTACCTATCACAATATCAAGATGCGTGGCTGCTTCTGAAGTAAATACAAAAGGAACTGAAGTAAAAGTGAATCCGGTGCTTGTATCAATATCGTATTTCCCGACTGTTCGGTCCGCAAAGGTAGATGTGCCTGCGAGTGCCGCCCTGTAAAACCTTATCCTCCCGTCCTTCGCCTCTATTGTGCACAGGAACGGGCTTGATGCCGAATATGCTTCAATGCTTGACCCGGAGAAAGTCGACTCAAAAGTGCCCTCGATATAATATATATCGGCAAGGCCCCCGTCCCATATAAGGTATATTTCATCGCCCATAATGTCCTTATATATCATCAAGTTCTGCAAAGCTTCCACGGTAACGACATCGGTAGCCTCAACAGTATCAGGTCCGCCGTATATGGTCGCATCAGCTCCCATATAATAACTCCCGTCGAACACCTCTCCTGTGGCCATTACATTGGCTATGCCTGTAACGCCGCTTGATTCTCCCGTTGGAATTTCAAATGCTATAAAAAAGTGGATGATGGCATCCTCGCTGATACAAAGCGGGTCCTCAAGCGTTGTTACCTCAGTGACCTCATGAGTCCCATTATCATTATCGTCCATGATCAGCGAGAAGCCCCAGGATTCAGGTGTTGCGACCTTGAAACTTAACTTGATACAGTCCGATCCGTTCCCTAAATTTCTCAATACGTGGGGAAAATAGCGTGTCTGGCCCGGAGAGCCATAACCGGAGAGCGCCGTCAGCTCTATTGTTATGCCGTACATCTGATTGACAATAACTATGCTGACCTCCGAACTTGCATAGCCGCTCTCATAGTTGATCTCCGCCTGAGATTCGATCGAAGATCCTGCCCGTGTTAACGCAAAAGCCTGATATCTTGCGGCAACCGTCAGCAGCAATATTAGGAGGAATGATATATATTTTAACCTTGATGCCATCTATACTTCTTACTCCACTATAATGGTGTCCTTGCTTTTTACCTCGTCTTCTCCGCCATATATCACACCGTTGCCTCCCACATATTCGAGCCCATCCTTCCGCAAACAAGATGCCTTTAAAACGGCATATCCGATATCACCGGCCTTTGCTTTATCGGGTCTCCTCAATTTAATGAAGAATGAGAGCGTTGCTCCTTCGGCAATTTCCTGTTCAACGGGCACATTTTGTCCTTCCGAAAGCTCTTTCTTGCCGTTACCGTTACTGTCGCGGACAAGCTCCACGGACCAACCCTCTTTTGAGCTGATCACGCTGACCTCGATATTGACCTTGGCTGTGGAACTGCTCAAGTTCTCAATTGAATGCGGTATTAATATTTCTTTGTCTTTTGCCCTGATCGTCACATCGACAGGAGTTAGTTTAATGCCGTAGATATTGCTTACGTTGATCTCCTCCTGGTCCATTGAAATGAATCCTCCCTGATAATGTATCGAGGTTTTGGCTGCAAAGGATGAGCCTGTGAACAGGACAAGTAATAGTGCGGCCACGGGAAATATTTTCTTCAAATACACGACCTCCTTTGTCCTTCCGGAAAGGATTAAAGATCACACATATTATATGAATTTTAGCACGCTGACGGGAAATACTCAAATAATAACGGCACGGAGTTTCACTCTCGGGATTATGGAGAGCAGCAGGGAGAGAAAGCGAAGCCCGTCACCCTGAGAGTAGCGAAGGGTCTGTAATCTTTAAGATCGCAGATTCTTCGTCCTTCGACACTTTCGCTTCGCTCGGTGCTCAGGGCTCAGAATGACGGGAATCGGGGGCTGGGAAATATTTAAAACAAGAAGGGACCCGAACTTACGCCCGGATCCCTTCCTTAGAAACTGAACTAAACAAGCCTTACTGTATGATAACACCCCAAGTAAGGACCTTGGTTTCTCCCGCAGGTACCTCTGCTTTTCTCCATTTTACTAGCCTTGTGCTGGTTGGCAGTGACCACTCTCCGGCCCCAGCAGCATCAAGCGTGCCAAGCAAAGTCCAGCCGCCAACTTCGTAGCTCACAGGATTAGACGAGATACTAGTTGAATAGAAGACCTCCCATGTTGGGCCGGTTCCCTTATTGCCGCCGTTTATGCTCGTGACATTCGTCGTTGCAGTCCTGTTCACGTGCAAGGCAAGCGTGTTCGCAATATAATCCGGAACCCTGTCAACTATAACAACTTGCTTTACTTTGGCTGAACCGATGTTGTTGTAAGTTATCCTATATGTAACAACGCCACCCGGGACAGCATCATGCACGTCGCCTCCGTTCGTAACGTACACATTCGGGGCATCAGTCGTGGCGGTCCTCGATATCGTCATCTTTCCAACAACGATCGTCGTCACTGTCATGTCCGCTGTCGCGTCCGATGTTCCTCCATAGGTACTGCCGTTCGCGCCTATGTATGCCCCAACCGGCGAGCTTCCCGTGTTTGCATCAACGGTAACAACAGCATAGGTACCGTCCGCTGCTTCTGCGTCTTGGGTTGACGGCGTTACCTTAACGCTGAATGGCCATTGCCCATCTTCCGATATCGGACCCAGCGTGCTTACGTCCGACCCGGCACCGCTTGTGCATACGATCGTCCAGTTGGCTGCCTGTGCACCTACAAGCGTATAGGACTTCGTCAGATTGTACGTATCGCTTTCGTTGCCGACGTTCGCAAGACCATAATCATACTGAACCGCAACGCCCGGCGTCGTGTTCTGGTCAGGTGGATTCCCATAACCAGGGGTTAAATCAGGATTCAAGCCATAAACCGGCTTAACCGTTGTCAATACGTTGTCTGAATGTTCCTGCGTCCTCTGGTTGTCATTTGCGTCCTGGTAGTTCAATATGTTTGTCGTTCCTTCAGACGTGATCACCGTCAAAGCAGAAACGCCGACCGCGTATGATACCGTCGGGACCAGCATTACCATCATCACAATAGCTGCTCCTAATATTAGTGCTCTTTTCATGTGTTTCCCTCCTTTTATTATTTATTTTTATTATGCTTTGTCATTCCTACCCGGCCTGTATCGACCTTAAGGATCAAACTAACCGGACAGAAAGCATATAAAACCGATCCAAGAATCCCATAGACAAAAAACAAATCCATCTGAAATAAAAACCGGGTTTTGCTTATTAAAGCATCACCCCCCTTTATTTGTCCTATTTAAGATGAACCACCACAGGGTTGCCCCTGATCACTCTCATAACATTGCCCGTTACGTCGGTATAGGCCATTATGCATCCGTTGCTTATAAGCAATTTCCCTTCTTTTGCCGCGCCAACATCCACCATTCGAGCTTCCGCTCCCGATGACACGAACAAGACAATGGACAACAGTAATAACTGCAGAACAAAAACCTTTTTCATCTGTTATTCAATGCCCTTTCCTGCCTGCCCTGTCTGCCGACAGGCAGGCGGCAGGCAGGCCTGCTTGCCTGCCGATAGGCAGGCCTGGTTTATTCCGTGAACGCTTCTACTTCCATGAGCTGGACAAAGTTCCAGCCTTCGTGCTTTGTAAAGAAGGGACTTCCTTTTTTAACAAGTAACTTAATGTACCTGCACGGCTCGGCTTTTGTGCTGACTACAACCATCGGATCGCCAGCCTCGGACCTTGCGAATGCTCCCTTACCCGCGTCTATACTGTTCTGGACCGTCTTCCAGCTGGAGTTGTCGTCGCTTACCTGGACGGTCAGGCTTTCCGGATATGCAAGCTTTCTCCAGTAGCTGACGACATTCTTAACGTTCTGCCTGCCGCCGAGGTCTATCACTACATACTGGTCGGACGCGGGCACCGGCCCGGATGTTGCCATCGATGTAAAGTAGCTTTTCTTGCCGTCCGTGGTCCTTGAAAGTATATCGCTGTCGCTTCCAGCTTTTACATATTTATCGTATGCCGGATAATTGGTGAACGTCCCTGTGACCTTCTTGTTCAACGCGATATTCCCGCTTGATGTCACGAATGATTTTACATCCGAATTGATCGTGTCCCCGTAATAATCCGTTGCCGTGATCTGATAGTAGTATATCGTTCTTGGCTTAAGACCTCCGATGACCACGCTGTTATCAACGCCTGATTCCGCATTCACCGCCACCTTATCAAGCTTTTCGCGGGCGGTCCCGTAAGCAATGCTGCCTGACGCGGCACCGATGCTTGTCCTGTATTTTATTATAAAGCTCGTATCCATGGATGCATAATTATCTATATTGTCTATCCTGAACGTCTGGTTTACCGCCGGATAGACCTCTATCTCCGATATCCTCACGTAATCGCCTTTCGCGTTCGTCACCTTCGTGCCGGCGGGGATCATGACCTGAACGTACCTTGAACTGATCACCGATCTTTTAAGAGATACGTTGATCGCCTTTGTCCCAGAATCCCTGTCAAGGGCGCCGAATGAAGCATCGAGGCCGCTTGCCTCTTCTTCCCAGTATTTTGCGTCGCTGCTCGTGCGCACTGCAAAGTTATTGCTGAGCGCGTCCTGGCTCCAGTATATCTTTACCCTGTCAAGGTACATGTTCGTTCCGAGGTCTATCGTGAGATACTGCGGGGAATCCGTTATGTCACCCGAGACCGCAGACACCCCTTTAATATTGCCGTCCGTGATAAAAGGGGCATATGAGAACGTGCCGTATGCGGACCTCTTTTCGGCAAGGTTTGTAGTTGCCTTTACCGCCGCAATAGAAAGCGAAGAAAGGGACAAGATAACGATCAGGAGCGCGGCCAGAATAATATGCTTTTTCATTGTTTAAATTCCTCCCCCTATCCTAATAATTAACCATTACTTTTAATGATGCGATGCCGCTCGAATCCTTTTCGGACGGCGGAACGGTCTCAAGAAGAGTGAACCTTACTTTTGATACGTTCTGCTCTTTCGAAACGGTATCAACCCAGTTCCCTGTTTCCTTGTCAAAATATGTTATCTTGACGCCATATTTCGGGCATTTCGCGGTCCCGGCAATGAAGGTCGTCCCCCGCGGTATCGCGTGAACAATGATGACTTCCCTTGCAATGCCAAAGCCCCGGTTCACGAAGTCAACATCATACTTGATGACATCCCCGGGAACAGCGATGTTTACCTGCCTGCCCATATGGGTAACGACGGCCGAGGTGGTCATCTTCATTTTTGGCGCTCCGGCAAGGTTCGAATCATTGCTCTCTATGCCGTCTGAGTTAACTGACCTGCAAACATAAGCATAGCTTGTGCCCCGTTTTACGGCCCTATCAAGATAGTTCGGATTAACTACGATCCTGTCATTGATCTTCTTGTATTCCGTGCCTGCTACGTCCTCTTTTCTATATATATTGAAGCCGATGACCGACGTGTCGATCGGGGGCGTCCACGTCACTAACACCGATGAATCCTGCACATCGGCGAATGCGTTGGTCGGTGTTAGCGGTTTTTCCTGTGCAAAACAGAAGGATGAAGTGATGATCAGTATGGAAATAGCGGCCAGAAAGACTTTAAACATTCTTGGTTTCATAGGCTTGCTCCTTTTCTGATTAAATTACTGACAAAAAATAACAGCGAACGGCAAGGTCCACGCCGTCCTCTGTTTTCCTTGCAATACGGCGATTCTATCAGATACTCAATCCCTTGTCAACCACTAGTTTGCGATGTTCGATACCCGCTTTTCTACTCGATAACGACCTCAAATGTACACAGTTTTAACCCTCCGGCACCCATATCCTCGACTTCCCATGATATGTGTGTCACATTTGCATCAACTATTCCTGAAGGAGTGTACTCATATGTTATGCCGCCGCTCGAGAACCTTATTGATGTGGCCGCTTCACCGGTGGCGCTGTCGACCTTGTAATCGGTATAGTTAGGTATCCTGTCGTTTATTATTATCTTCTTGGCCGGTGCAAAGCCTATATTTTCATATTTAATAGTATATTTGATGATGGCCCCCGGAACCGGATCATGCGGATCGCCCGAATATCCTCCCGATATCGGGGCGTCCACCGTTACCGTGCGGGTCATTCTCATGAGGGGCGCGCTTGCATCATTCGAATAATCGCTGTATTCACCATAGCCGTATGTCTTTACGGCGTAATAGTAATCTTCTTTTGTTGCGACCGTGTGATCTTCATATGTGGTCGCGCCGACCAATGCGCTTATCGGCGAAATCTCATATGTCTCGTAGGTAAGGCCCCTGTACACGTAATATCCTTCACTCTCTGCGGTAGAGGCATTCCAGTAAAGCCTTACGTAATACGGTTGAGGTGTCCTTGGCAATGCTTCGCCGGTCAGGTTCGTCGGCGGATACATCGATACGATTATCACGAAGGGTAAATCGCTTATGTCATAATTCCATATGCCGTTGCTTGTCGCTTCTATTGATATAAGGCATTCTGTTGACAGCCCGCCTGTAACTTCCCAGGTAAGTACCCCTGAATCAGGAGCTCCGGAAGCGACTAGGGTATCCCAACTGTTCCCTCCATTTGTGGAAAGCCTTATGGTTATTGTGTTTGGGCTGGCTACCGGTGAAGTCGTCCAGCGTATCACGTAATTCGTCCCGAGATTGAGCGTTTGCCCGTCGTTTGGATCGTCGACCCTTATGGACGACCCCTGGAACTCGTACGCGCCAATATCAAAGCCGAATCCTCGTGGCCTTGCCTTCCCGGCCTTATCATTTGACGGTGCTCCCTCTCCTGTTGCATTGTCCATGCACGGCGATGCCGGCCCAAGGCGATAATCTTCGCTCCCTTCGGCGACTGAAACAAATCTTGGCTCCAATGAAATATTCCCGGTACCGGCCGGCCAGACCTCGCATGTCTGGATATCTGAATATGATATCGTCGGCGACATATTATAGAAAAGCGTGTTTGTCGAGTCGCTGTTCCCCCAGTATATGGAGTTAATGCTCGTCCATGTGCTTGAATGAGCCACTCCGCCCACTTCCGCGGTATTTCCATAAAGAGTGCAGTTCGTCAGGTTAACGGTCCCGCCGCGGGCGATACCGCCTCCGTCTGACGCGTTACGGGCATGGTTCCTGCTGAAGACACAGTTTGTTGCCGTGAAAGTACAGTCAGCTACTATGCCCCCGTAATTCCCTGAGAAATTGTTGCTGAACGCACAGTTTGATGCATTCAATGTACCTCCATATTGAATGCCTCCATATTGAGATGCGGAATTCCCCTCGAAAGTGCAGTCATAAACGTTCCATGTGCCGCTAGATACTAAGCCGCCATAACCATCGCCGCTGTTCCAATTATTCTTAAAAGTGGAATTAGTGACGGTCCAATCGCTATTATATGAAATCCCTCCATATCTCGCTTCATTTGCTATAAAGCTACAGTTATCTACTATCCATGTCCCATATTCCGCTATACCTCCGGAAGATGAACCATAATAAACGGCCGTATTATTTTTAAAAGTGCAGTTCGTGACATTCCAAATGCCCCCCTCACCTATTGCGCCTCCATACATTCCGTCGTTACCCTCAAATGTACAGTTTGTTGCCGTCCAGTCGCTTCCACCCGAAACGCCGCCCCATCCTGCCCCGTTTTCTTTAAATACTGAATCCTGCGCGATTATATGGATCAGACCTGCTCCTTTGACCACGCCGCCATATATCGGATAGCCCATGCCGCCGACATCACTTGAACAGATAACATTTATGAGGTATACCTCGTGTGTGACTGTTGTGACAGTTGAATATATCACGCCGCCGCCATTACCGGTGGTACCATCACCGTTTATCATCGTCACGCCCTCTATGGTCAGGTTTACTGGATAAGGAAGATTGAACATTCTTCCCAGATCCCGCGCGTCGATCGTTGCCGATCCCACCGCTTCCGGCGACAGTCTTAAGGTTATGTCATTCACGTTCGGCCAGTTCGCCATCGCTCCGTCCAAATATGAGGATGCTTCCTGCGTATGGATTCCCGGGAGAAGCCTTACCTGTCCTCCTGCGGCCACGCATCTGACACCCTTTTTGATCGTCCTGAGCGGCGCTTCGTACTTTCCGGTGCCTGTAATGTCGCTCCCTTCCGGTAAAACATATACAATGTCAAGTGGTATCGTGAAGGGATTGTCGCTTGTGTCACAATTCTTTATTGAACTATTGTTTGTCGCCTCGATCGAAATAAGGAACTGATCGGAAGCGATGCTAGGTGTTGTCCAATCATATGAGCCTGTGTTCGGTAGGCCGGATTCGATCGTCACCCAGTCTATGCCGGCGTTTCGCGTATACCAAAGCTTTATGTTCGACTGTATCCCATAGGTTTCATCCACAGCTTCCCATGTTATGGTACAGATGGTTTCCGGAGCGAACCTTTCCCCTCCGTTCGGATAAGTCACCCTTACCGACGGACCCTGGAATTCATAAGCTCCCATATCGTTTCCGAATCCCTTTGGCCTAAAGTTCCCCGCAAGGTCGTTCGACGGCGCCCCCGAGGATGTCGCGCGGTCGATGCATAATGATCCTCTGCTAAGGCGCAGGAAGTCGGGTGATGCTTCATCATTTGAAGCAAAGAGCGGGTCAGCTTCGGTCGTTCCCGCTCCCCATATTATATTAGCGACCCCTGCATCGCCGCCTTGAATCACGGAGTAGGATACTATCGGCTTTTTTCCAAGAGTTCCACCTGGGGACGACTCCTCATCATATATCTGCGATCCTTCCGATTCAGCAACATTGGCCCAGAAAATGCAGTTATTGATAAATCCGCGATTATTGCCGAGCGTGCAGCCGGTGTAAATGCCTCCTCCCAATCCGAGATATTTTGCCTCGTTCGAGACAAAGGTGCAGCTCTCGACAGTAGCGTACTTGTATTTGTACAGCAGAACCGCGCCGCAGTAGTCTCCTGTGTTCTTATAGAAGAGGCAGTTCGTGATCTTACAATTCTCATAGTTGCCGCCGTTAAGCGCTACCGCGCCGGCACCGCCGGGATCCGATGTGGTGGAAGTGTTGTTCTTGAATAAGCAGTTGCTTATCCAGAGGTTGAATCGCGTGGCATATACCGCGCCGCCACTCCAATTATTTATGCCTCCGGAATAATTTCCAAGGAACGTGCAATCGGTCACAGTAAGATTTGGCAGTCCGGAAGAAAGATTTCCAGTCGCATTTATTGCCGCTCCGTCATCATCAGTGTATCCGTTTTGGATCGTGATGTTCTTTATTGTTGCGCTGACATTGTACGCTATGTAAATTGCGCTTCCCATGCCCGCGCCTTGTGCATCAATTGTGGCGGGCATTGTAGCATCAGGCGAAAGCGTTAAAGTGACATTCGCCTTGTTCGGCCAATTTACCATGTAGCCGCCAACATACTCGCCCGCTTCAAGCGTATAGGTCCCGGGAAGCATCCTTACCTGCCCGGCCGCGATCACTGAATCAAGGCCTTTCTGTACCGTCCTGTAAGGGGCTTCGTAAGTACCCGTGCCGGTCTCGTCTGAACCTGAGGGGGAAACATAGACTATTGCCAGCGAAGATATCGTGAAATTGGCATCGCTCATGTCGACGCTTGATTCAGAACTCGAATTCACCGCCTCGATCGATATGCGGCATTGATTCGAATCAACGCTCGGGGCTTCCCATGTATAGATCAGCGAATTTGTTTCATTTGTCACTAATGTCCATGTGCTGCCCCCGTCCGATGAAAAGTTGATCGTGATCGGGGGCGGGCTGCTCGAGAATCCATATTCATCGGTTGCGGTCCATGTTATAACGATGGAGCCTCCCGGCAAGTATGCCTCACCGCCGTTCGGAGCATTCACTTTTAAATAAGGCCCCATGAATTCATAAGCGCCCATCTCATACGACGAGTTATGCGGCCTTTTGTTCCCGAGTATGTCGTAAGACGGAGCGCCTTCACTGGTTGCTGAGCCTATGCAGGGCGATGTACTCATAAGCTTGAAGTTGCCGCCTGAAGCATTGACGAACTTTGGATCCGAGCTTATATTCCCCGTGCCGGACTGGACGCCGCCCTGAACATCGGAATATGTAAAGGTCTTGGTAACACCATCGAACAGCGTTGAACCATTCCCCCATATGATATCATTTTTGCTTGTCCAACTGTAGACAGACTCGGCGATAGATCCGTAGCCTGTATTGTTATAAAATGTGCAGTTAGTTGAACCCCAATATGAATTACCGGAAGCCCCCCAACCTTCAAATACGCCACCGTATTCAGAGTAATTACCGCTAAATAAACAGTCCACTGCCTCCCAAATACCTAAGTGACCAACACCACCCAATCCATATGTCATAGAGCCGGTATAATACGCTTTGTTTCCGATAAATTGACACTTCGAAGCATAGACTTTAACATTATTAGCGGCAGCCTGAACCGCACCGCCATAACCATACACAATGCAGTTCTTGATCGTGACACCTTTCAGCCAGAGGCTGGATCCTGCTGCAAGGTAAATTCCTCCGCCTGTGCCGGGAGAAAGATAGCCATTCTGTATTGTCACTGACTCTATAGTTAGATTGACCCCGTATGCGACATTGAAGATTCTTCCGCCGCTTTCTGCGTCGATCGTTGCCGGGGAAGTGGCCTCTGGTGAGATCCTCAGGATCAAGTTGTTGTTGTTCGGCCAGGAAATACTGCGGTTGCCGGTACCTTTATATGTGCCCGGGAAAAGATTAACGGTACCGCCGGCGGTAACATTATCAAGACCTTTCTGTATGGTCTTGAACGGGGCTTCGATCGTTCCTGTCCCGGTTTCATCCGATCCTGTTGTTGAAGAAATATAAATAACAGACAGCTGCAGGACCTCAAAGGTCGAATTGCTCGTGTCAAAGCTGGTGTTATTCGAGGAGTCCTTTGCCTCGATCGATACAAGGTATTTATTCGAGCTGATCGCCGGGACCGTCCACGGATATGAGCCCGAGTTCGCGCAACCTGTGGTGATGTTCGTCCATGACGCACCCTCGTTAGTTGAATATCTCAGTGTTATCGGATTCGTCGCCAGTGTAGTGTTATCTGTTGCCGACCACAGAATATTGTATATTTGTCCGGCATAAAGCACTTGGCCGCCGTTCGGAGCTTCAAGTGTCACTACAGGCGGGATAAGGTCGGTAAGTATCTCGAATGTCGTGTTGCTTGTATCATAATGCCACAAGCTGTTGCCGTATGCCTCGATCGATATCAGGCATTCGTTCGTGGCTTGGGACGGCACTGTCCATTCGAAAGTGCAAACCCCCTTATGTGTCCAGGCTTCCTGCGTAACGGGGGGCTCAATCCAGGACGCCCCTTCATTTGATGAAAATCTAACATGTATATCCGTTGCTTCGGGGCTTACTTGCCACATTATCTTATACACAGTATTCGCAGCACATTTTTCTCCCCCATTCGGTTGAATTATTCGTACTGACGCTCCCTGGAATTCATAGGCTCCCATATCACCGCCTAAGCCGTACGGGCGTGCCTTGCCGTCAAGGTCCGTAATAGGCGCACCTTCGGCAGTACCGGTGTCTATGCAGGGTGAACCTGCACTTAAATGATAATCCCCTCCTTCTGCTGAAACAAAAAGAGGATCTGCTTGCATACATGCAATAGTTGGGGGGCCGATTAGGGTACCGGTATCCACATCGCAGCACTCCATTGAACCGCTAACGCCTGTGAACTTGTACCAAGTTCCACCGGCAAAAATGCTGTTCTTAGCGTGCCAACCAGTTGAATTACATGCTATTCCTCCGCCAAATTGTGATGAGGTGTTGCCGTAGAATGTGCAATTTATCACTACCCAAGAGCTTACATTGGCTACTCCACCATTTCCTCCGGCACTATTCCCGCTGATTATGCTGTTTGTAACCGTCCAGGCGCCATACCAGGCGACACCTCCAGCACCCGCAGCACTATTACCGCTGATCATGCTGTTTGTAACAGTCCAAGTACCTCCATATGCCACCCCGGCGTGATTAGCGTGATTATCGCTGAAAGTACAATCATTAGCATTAATAGTTGAGCCATCAGAATAGATCGCCCCGGCCCAGTTGCTCCCTTCTACTGAGCAGCTCTTGACAGTGAATTGATCCAGCCATAGCGATGATCCGCTGGTCAAATAGATCCCAGCACCATAACCATCAACCTTCCCGTTCTGCAAAGTGAATCCTTCAATTGTCAGACTTAGCGCATTCGCAACATTGATGCATCTTCCATTTGTCCCAGCTTCAATGGTCGCTGGCGTCGTTTCAAGCGAAGCCTTCAGGGTTATATAGTTCCTGTTTGGCCAAGATATATTATATTCGTCGTATGTCCCGCCGAAAGCGATCACTGCTCCTCGTGTTGCCACTTTTGTCAAACTGAAAGCTATTGTTCTATACGGATCCCCGATCGTTCCGTCGCCCGTTTCATCAGATCCTGTTGTCGACACCCAGACCTCTATTGAAGGTATCTCGATGATGCCGAAGTCCATTGCTGTCTCCGCGTTGCCGCCGAAAGAAACGAACGGCGATCTCCTGTTCTCGTCATCAACGACTCGCGCCTGCCAGTGATACGAGTGGTTGTTTGATATTGCACTTACGGTAACAACACCCGTGACGGGTGTTCCGGAATAAGGGACCTCGATACCGGAATAATTGGGTGTTCCCGTAAAAGCGTCGGCAGTGATCCTGATCTCTACCTGCGGAGTGAGGTAGTTTGAGGGGTCCGGATCTGACATGGTGAATTTAAAGACAACCGTATCGCTCCCTATCCACTCTCCCGTTGTGATGACGGTCGTACCGTCAGACAGGTACTGCATGAGGGCTGAGGGAGCCTCGGGTGATGTTCCAAGGGTCGGCTCATTCCCGCCGTAAATACCGTAATTTGTCGATTCCGCGCTGGCGGCCTGCGCCGCTTCCCCTGCAACGGCCTTTTCGGTCCTATAGTTCGTCGACTCGGTCGATCCTTCGCCGCCGGCCGTTACCTCGTCCATTTCTATGCCGTAATTGGCACTGCTCCTCTCGGCAGCTGATGTGCCGGAGGTGGTGCGGGCCAGCACAAAGAACGTCACTCCCGCCAGTAAAAGTGCTATATATGTATAAAATGCCTTATTTTTAAACATCATTATCCTTATTAATTATGATATCGGATCGCGTTTCTTCTCATTGTCCGATGACCGTTATGCTCGGAAGCCTGATATCCTGGCTGAACCCGATCCATGGATTTCCTTGCGTCGTGCTCCCTTCAACCTCGTTCGCCGCGGAGCTATCCCCGAACTCCTGGTTGATCGTCGGTGAAGACGATCCTGTGCTTCTTGACCCGCCGATCTCTATGACGATCCTGTCGCCGTTTTGCGCTGCAACGGGTGTCACGGCCGTGCATTGCGGGATCCAGTAGCTTTTCAAGCTTGTATCATAATTTGCGGTCCCGAAAGTAAAGTCAAGAAGAGTGCCCCTAAGTGTTTGTCCGTCATTTGAAACTATCTTTATGATAACTTCCGAGGATACGTCGCTCACTGTCCCCGAATACGCCCCTCTCACTTCACCCGAAACATATCCGCTTATGGTCTGGCCGGCGATCGGATCGGAGACATACTGCCTGTTCAGGTATGTGCCGGCGTCAGCTGCCGTGTCCGTGCCTTTTGTGGCAAAAGAGGAATAAACCTGCTTGGTCACGCATCTTACGCGGTCCGCGCCGGTCGTGTTCGTCCATACCGAAAATGACGGGGAAACTTCGGCGGCCCCGGTTGACGGCAGATAGAACCTCGTGACAGCGTGATCGGTCCCCGCCGGAGGTGCCACATACTCGATCTCGAAATCATTATCGCTGTCATCATGAGCTTTTAGTCCGGTATTATCGGTGGCTTCTATGCTTATCTTGCAGGTCGTCGAGTTTATCTCCGGCACTGTCCAGATGTAGGATCCGTCATTTGCTTCATTGGTTGAAATATCTATCCATCCGTAGCTCTCTCCGCTCGAATATCTTATACAAATATTCGTGATCCCCGATTCATCGGTCGCCGTCCAAGTGACCTCGTATGTCGAACCGCCCTCAAGGGTGATCCCGGTCGCGCTTGGGGTCAGCACCTCAACGGTAGGCAAGTGCGTTTCAAACCCCTCATAGAACCTGTCGGAGAAATCAGTCTTGGCGCGGTTCCAGACCTTGATATTATCAATATGTGTATGGCTGGGGTAATGGTCGTTCGGCTGTACACCGACATAGAAGTTATTTAAGGTAAAGTTCATATCCAAGGCTGCAGTGGAACTGCCGACCATCTTTCCATTAACATAAATGGCACTGTGTTTATCGGTATCAAAATGCTCTGTTGACCATACACATGCCACATGCAATATGTCATCAGCTGCCCAGGATACATCCGAGTAGCAGTATATGTAATTCATATCATAGTGATAAAAGAAAGTCAGGCCTTCTCCCCATCTCACTGCGATCTCGATCGCTACATCCCCGCGCTCAAAGATAAAAGAGTGATCAATTGAATCCGACGCATAACCGCCGGTAAGGCCGAACTTTGGTTTTATCCAGAATTCTATACAGCCCTTTGTCTTGTCTATAAGGTCGTCTCCGTCGCCATAGTGGACGTAATCATTCCAGCCTGTGCTTCCGAGACGGGCCATAGCGCCATTACTGAACTTGACCGCTTCATAGCTGATATCCCCCGGTCCAAGCGTACCATCAGGGCCGATCTCGCTGTACTGGGCGGAGGAGTTCGAGTCCAGTTTATTCCACAAGAGGCATCCCTGAGCATTGCCTATAGTGTAGAAAGAGAATGTCGCATCCGATTCATCGGTCGCCATGTTGCCGGACGTATCAACCGCCTGTATCCTTATCTTGTATCCGTCCTCAGGTATGCTTGAGGTCCAGTTGGGGTATGTGCCGTCGTTGCTTTCTCCCGTGGCGATCTTTATCCACGAAGCTCCCTCATTGGTCGTATAATAGATATTTATATGATCTATCCCTGTATCATCTGTAGCCGTCCAGGTGATATTATGCGTGGTATCTATTTCCCAGATTTCTCCGCCGTCCGGGGCTTCCACGGTGACTACGGGTGCGGTCGTATCGCTATACTCATAAGCTCCCATATCATAACCCCCGGATGGATAAGGTTGCGGCCTTAAAACGCCCGCAAGGTCATCCGTTGGGGCTTCCTCGGATGTCCCGGTATCCTTGCACGGAGACCCGGAAGTTAAGCGCAGATAATCCGCGTTTCCCTCCGTGGTAGAAGCAAATGCGGGTTCAGCCGATATATTACCTGTTCCGGATAGGTAGCTGTTGGGTTGTATGTCCGAATATGTGACACTGGGATTGCTGGGGTTAAAACACGGGTCTGTGTTTGCATAGAAGATCGAGTTCGTTGCTGTAAAATTTGCACCAGCATTAATACTTCCATTTGTTCCATTATTCAAATTTTTATATAAGGTGCAATTATATAAATTAACGACATCGGAATAGCCGTTAGAAAATAATCCTTGACCAGTAGACGAAGCATTATTGTTGCTAAAAACGCAATTTGTTCCCGTCAAAGTTGTATCGTAGAATAAGGTTCCTGAACCGTTAAAGGTACTGTCCTTAATATAACTTTTATTTGCATTCACTGTGGCCCTCATTATTAACCATCCATATCCCGAAATAGAAGAAGGTTGGTTGCCTTCTATTGTGCTTCCCGTTATGGTCAAGGTGGGCCAATTAGAATAACCCGTTGGGGCACCGCTATAGTTTTCACCGTCCACGAGGGGTCCAAGATTATTTTTGAAATCGGAATTGGTGATGTTATAGGTACCGCTAAGGAACTGAGCTCTACGAACAGAGTTGTTCTGGAAGATGCAGTTCTGAATATATATATTATCAGTGTTATCCTTGCAATATATGATCGCTCCATAACTGTCAGCATCAGCAGTACAGTTCTGGATCGTTGAATCTATTAACCATAGCGTTGTGTTACTCTTCGAAAGAGTAAAGGCAGCTCCAATATAAATGTTCCCGTCATGGCCGTTCAGCATTGTTATTCCTTCTACTGTCAAATTCACCGCACTAGGAACTGTAAACAGTGCGGCGCCCTGCGCGTCTATTGTCACAGGAGAGGTTTCAATGGAAGCCTTAAGGGTTATATTGTTCGTGTTCGGCCAGAGGATGTTGTTTTCATTGTAAGTCCCGCCGAAAGCCTTCACGATCCCGCCTGCAGATGCCGCGCGAATGGCATTAGCGATGGTCCGGTAAGGACTGCCGATCGTTCCGTTACCCGTGGTATCCGATCCAGTGGTGGAAATCCAGACTTCGGTTGATTGCGAGTTCGTGCTTATGGTAAAGTTCGTGGCGCTTATGGCGCGGGCCGTCATGCCGTGGCTTATCGCTTCAACCGATATGCGGCATTGATTTGAAATGAGCGAAGGCACAGTGGTCCATTCGTACGTACAAAGCCCGGAGTGTGTCCATGCTTCTGTGGTTAGGGTGGTACCCCAGCTTGCTCCTTCATTTGTTGAGAGCTTTATTGTTACGGAAGTTGCGTCAGGGGTAATATTATACTGTATCGTATATGATGTTCCCGATTTTAGCCACTCTGTCCCGTTCGGTTTAATTACCGAGGGTCTCGTGAACATAATATTCATGTCGAACTCAATCCAAGGATTGTATTGAAGCGTAGATCCTTCCACGGTCAGATCCGAGGAAGCGGAGTCCCCGAACTGCTGAGTAGTGGTTCTGGCCCCCCCTCCAGATTGATAGTGATTCATGCCGATCTCTATGACGATCCTGTCTCCGTCTTGAGCTTGAACATAATCTATTCCGCTCAATTGCGCAGGTGTCCATTTGCTCGTTAAAGTTGTTGTTGAGGCATATGTGCTGCTGCTATCTCTATGATTTAAAATATTCCCCCTAACGGTTTTCCCGTCATTTGAAACTAAAAATATATTTACTTCTGGAGTAGATTGGTTTGAATTGCCGGTACTTGATGTCAATCCCCTTACAAGCCCCGAAACATTTCCTATTATTGACTGGGCAACAATGGGGTATGAAATATACTGCCTGTTCAAGTATGTGCCATTTGAGCTTGAGGAGTTTGTTGCTTTGGACTCCCAGGTGGAAGATTTCTTGACGGGATCGCAAAGCCTGCGGTTGGCGCCGGTGGTATAGGTCCACGCATTCCCTCCGCCAAAATCAGGAGTAACCGTACCAGTAGCCTCGTTCGACGCAAGATAAAATCTTGTGGCTGCGTATGCAGTGTTCGCGGTGAACAAGATCATTAAAAGCAATATCAGCTTCTTCATAATATAATAACCATTTCTCCTATATCGCGATCTACATTATTCGGTTCTCTTATAATTAATAAGCACAGACGCGCTGTTAACCGCACCGCTTACGGCAGGAGTCGTGATCTTGATGTCGTCATAAGCCGTATATGAAGCGATCGCGGCTACAGCCCCTATTGCATATGCTCCGGCGTTGGCTGTGGCGTTGGCGCTGTTCCCTCCGATATCAACTTTGCCGTTAACGCTTGTCCCGCCGTAGCAGTAGACCTCAAGGGACGTGATGGTGGCGTTGAACGGCAACCTTATGTGCGCTTCGCTTGTGGCATACGGGTACAAGAATGAGATGCCTTTCTGTTCTGTCCCCGGATAAGCGAATGTCTGTATCGTATCATCCGGGAATTTTATGCCTCCAACGGTAGCTTCTATTGTCCCGTCAACTGTCAATCCGTTATTCCCGTCAGCTGATTTTATGCTGCCGTCAACTGTTAAGCCGCCGGTGATAATTAATCCACCCGCGATCTTAACCGGGCTTGCCCCTTCTATGGTCCCTGTCACTTTCAAGTTGCCGTCGATCTCTGCGTTGCCGATAACATGGAGCTTTGCCTGCGGCTCAAAAGTTCCGATGCCGACATTGCAGTTCCTGAACATGCTGACCACGGGACCGGCAATGAAAGCAGCATCCCCTGCTGTGCCGAATTGAAGTTCCCCGGCGGTATTGCCTGCGCCGATAATGATAGCGCTATTGTGAGCAAAACGGATATTCTGCTGGGCGCTGGTGTTTGTTTTAAAACCAAAATCAGCCAGATCAAGGGCGGTATTTTCAAGTAATGCGCCGTTCAAGCCGGTTCGATTTTGCATGTGTAGATTCACTGTCCCGTACTCGTCTCCGGTGACCTGTAAAATAAGTTCGTTCCCGGGGGTGGTAATGGTCTTGCTGCCTCCTGATGTTAATGTGATAGCTGTGGTGGTCAGCGTCCCGGTCATCGTATCTCCGCCAACATTCACATACCTAGTGTCAGCTTCAGCGGTTGATATCCCTCCTCCGCCGCCTGTTGATGCTGTTATCTGGGTTGTGCCGTCCTGGAATTTGATACCGCCTACTCCGGTAGTTTCGATCGTACCGTTAACAGTGATCCTGTTACTGTTAGAGGCAGAGCCAAAGCCGAAACTTCCGCTGGTATTGACCTGCATAAGTTCACCGCTGCCATCCTCCCAAAGGCGTAATATGTTGTCCTCATTGTAAAGACCGTACGCATCTGGCCAATCGGAAGAACTCCTGTTCCATATCCTGATCATGCCTCCGGCGCCCTTTACGCCCGCGATTCCGTTGACAGTTAGCTGTGAGTTGGTAAGCCACGTTGCACTTGTGTCACCAATTGCCATGTTCCCCTCAACAAGCAATCCGTTCGTCGGGGCGGTGTTAGTCCCGGAATATGCCGCGCCGACCACCGCTCCACCTTCAATGTCAAGCTTGTTCTGCGGCAAGGTTGTGCCGATCCCGATGTTGCCTTCAACCAGTAAACCATTGCTTGGTGCGGTGTTCGATCCGGAATATGTGGCACCAATTACTGCACCGCCTTCCACATCAAGCTTGTTCTTTGGATCGGGCGTCCCGATACCCAGCTTGCCATCGGCTAAAAGGACCATCTTACTTACTTTGTTCGTCATGAACGAGATCGGATGGTTCGTATATGTGCCCACGATACCTCCGCCAGAAGCACCGTAATATCCTGATTCGTGCACATAGATCCCGGCTTGGATGTTCGTTGAGGTTGCGATCACCTTGGAATGGGATGCGCCCATGACATCAAGGACCCTGTTAAATCCATCCGCATTCTCGGGTGCATTCGTACCGATGCCCACATCCCCCTCTACTATGAGCCCGTTCGCTGGCGCAGTGTCCGTGCCGGAGTAGGTCGGCCCTATCGCCACTGCCCCTTCAACATCAAGCTTATTCTGCGGCAAGGTCGTGCCTATCCCGACATTGCCACTTTCCCTTAATGTCAATGTATCAGGACTTGAATATGTTCCGAGCCTCATGTTCCAGCTGCTATTGGGATTATCAAAGAAGTTGGAAATCCTCCCAACCTCCGTGGCGCCATTTCCCTGATAAAAAACTATCTTAGCGCCGTGGGTCGTAGCATCAGAGTTGAAATTATTCAGCCTTAAGAGCTCTATTACGCTACTCCCATCATTCCCATATAATTCCAGTTTGGCGTTAGGAGAAGCCGTGCCAATGCCGACATTCCCGCTGGAAAGCACCAGCTGATTTGTACCTGCGATCAATCCGTTCGCTGCAAGTGTAAGGGTACCTGTCATCGTATCTCCATCGACATTGACATATCTTGTATCAGCGTCAGCGGTAGATATGCCACCGCCTCCACCACCTGTTGAAGCGGTCGTCTGTATCGTACCGTCCGCGAATTTGAGCCCTCCGTCTGAACCGGATGTTATTTCTATGGTCCCGGCAACAGATAATGCTGATGAGGGATTTACTACACCAACGCCTACCTTCCCTCCCATTATCGCCATCGTGTTCGCCTGTGAGATTACCCTTGTGGTATCATCAAGCCCGATACCGAAGGAATGTTGCCCCTCGGCCGAAATGTTCGCCCCCAACGCTGCTGCATATTGCGCGGTCGCGTAGTTGTCCTTCCCTATCGCCAGTGAGTAGTTGCCGCTTGCGATCGCTGAACTGCCTGACGCAAAAGAGAAATTCCCTGCTGCCTGGTTGTTCCATCCCCCGATCGCCGAAGCATATTGACCTGAAGCGGTGTTGCTGGACCCGAACGCGGTTGATCTCAATCCGGTTGCCTGTACCTGGTACCCGCAAGCAACACCACTGTCGCCGCCGTCAGAACCCGCAGTAGCCTGGTATCCCATGGCAATGCTGTATTCCCTGTTCGCTATCGCGGTGTTGCCCATTGCAACAGAGTTGAATCCTTTTGCGTGAGAGCCCTGGCCTGTCGCGATAGCGCCCCTGTCGTAAGCGGTATTCGTATATCCGATCGCCGCTGAATCTTCACCGCTTGCTATAGAACCAAATCCTACGGCAAGCGAATTGTCGCCGGTGGCCTGCGACCCGGATCCAATATCGACAGAGCCTACGACCACCAACTTTCTTGACGGGTTATTTGTCCCGATGCCGACATTGCCTTCAACAATAAGTCCATTCGCCGGTGCGGCGTTGCTTCCGTAGCTTCCGCCTATGCTCGCGTTCGAAAATACGCTGAATTTGCTGCCCGGTGTCCCGCTGCCAACTCCGACGTTCCCGCCGTAAGAACCGTTCAATAACAACGGCGATGCGCTGATTTGCATCCCGAGGAACGTCCCATCCGGCCTTGTGACGGAAGATATCCAGCCTGTTGAAGTGTCGTGGGAAATTTCAACGCCTGTTCCGCTGGCTGGGGGCGTGCTCCCTGTCGATCTGATCGTGCCGTTGAAGTTCGCATAGCTGTCCACAGTAAGCCACCCCGTCATCATATCGCCGTCAATATTCACATACCTTGTGTCAGCTTCAGCGGTTGATATGCCTCCTCCACCTCCTGTTGCTGCTTCCGTCTGTATCGAACCGCCCGGGAATTTAATGCCGCCGGATGTTATTTCAATTGTGCCTGCAACTGTAAGTTTTGATGCCGGATTAGTATCGCCGATGCCGACCTTGCCCGTATATACATTGATATTCATTCTATCCGTATCTGTCGATGCGTCCCTGAATACCCATCGCCTTTCCGGTTCTCCATCCCATGAAGCCATGTTGAATATAGTATTTCTTGGGGTGGAAGCTGTTATGAATTGAATGCCAAACGTATCGGCACTATAATTGGACCACGGCTGAATATGGAAATTCTTGTGCGTCCATTCCGTAGCGCCTCCTATTATGGCGACAGAGCTTTCGTTCCCTACATGAATGGGGCTTTCTACTGTTAGAACTCCCGTCATTGTGTCGCCGTCAATATTCACATACCTTGTGTCAGCTTCAGCGGTTGATATGCCTCCTCCACCTCCGCCGAGTTCCAAAGATGAAACTCCGCCAAGCAGATCCGCATTATAGGCCTTGAACGCATATCCGACCGCGGCAAGCTCCATCCTCGGTGACATTTCGCCATCTGATTCAATCTCTATGCCCATCCATTTGTCATTGCCGTTGAACACTGTCGTGCCTATCGGTGTGCCCTCTCCGAGAACAATGTTGAATCTTCCGTGATCCACAGGAACGTTGCTTACCGTCTCATTCCATATGTCTGATCCGCCGGATTCCACATTGTATATACGGAAAGTCATATCGTAGGTGCCTGTAAGCGGTACGCCGTCTGAGCCAACGAGTTTGCCCTGATATGTCATTGTCTGCGGTATTGCCGCGAACGCCGACATCTGCATCAGGAGCAGAAGCACTATCACCCCCTTCAATAGTATTGGCAACCGCCATAGGGCGATCCCCCACCTCCCCAAACCCCTTTTATCCGAAACTTGTTTTCTCATATAGATCCTCTCCTTTTTTAATAAAGATCCCTTTGTCATACTTAACATGCGTTTTCCTCCTTAAGTTTTCCCTTCAAGACAAAAAGGGACTACCCTAAAAGGATAATCCCATGAAATATCCAAGGATATCTCTCTTTGCGAAAGAGCCCTTTGTGTTTTTACGTATAATCAGCAAAAATAACTCCGCTCTCAGTGGTTCTTTTTGAGAATTATCCTGAGATTGCGAAAATGCTGTTCGAGGGATATTCTACCACAATTTTTATGGGTATTGAAACTAATACAAACGAATGCGGACGATTAAAACCGTACAAATATGTTGATCTATATTGGTAAGCTGATCTGTTTCTGTCCTTTATTGCGGATCGTTGGTTCTTCGATGTGTGATATTATATTATTATATAATATTATTTATTAACTAATATATTATTTGATGCCTTAAGTGTGTTCTTCAGAAGCATAGCCCTGGTCATGGGCCCCACTCCTCCGGGAACGGGAGTGATATAAGCCGCTACTTCCTTTGCCTCGTCAAAGTCAACGTCTCCGATCAGTTTCCCCTGCTCGCTGTTCATCCCAACGTCTATCACTATCGCCCCCGGCTTAATAAAATCCTTTTTCACCGTCCTCGCCTTCCCTATCGCGGCGACCAATATGTCGGCGGTCCTTGCAACCGAAGCAAGGTCGACCGTCCTTGAATGGCATATCGTTACCGTCGCGTGTTCCCTTAGCAGCAGTATGGCGACCGGCTTCCCCACTATGTTCGATCTGCCTATTACCACTGCGTGCTTCCCTTTTATCTCGATCCCGGTTGTCTTTATCAGATCAATAACACCCTGCGGCGTACAGGGCACCATCGGATCGCCCACACCCTTTATCAGCATCCCCATGTTCTTTATGGTTAGGCCGTCCACGTCCTTTGACGGGTCGATCTCGTTCAACACTTTTTCGGTCGAGATCTGTTTCGGCAGCGGCAGCTGTACGATAAAGCCGTGTACCTTCCTGTCTTTATTCAGCTTTCTAACAAGCTCAATAACCTGCCCTTCTTTTATGTCGGCCGGAAGCCTGTGTATAAAGGATTCTACTCCTATGGCTATGCAGTCCTTTTCCTTGTTCTTTACATAGGTTTGTGATGCCGGGTCATCTCCCACAAGGATCACATCAAGCCTCGGAGAGATCCTTTCTCTTTTCAGCCTTTCTACCTCGCCCTTTAGTTCGGCTTTAATGGTCTCGGCCCTTTCTTTACCGTCTATTATGCGTGCCATAGTTATCCACACTCCTTATCCACAACTTAATAATTATTCGTCATCCCCGCGCTGATCTTTAATTTTAACTGAATTGTTTCACGTGGAACAATGTCCTATTTCCCGACACAGAACCTTTCAAATATTGACCTTATTACCTCCTCGCTTACTTCCTCCCCAGTTATTTCACCCAGCGACGATGCTGCAGCCTTAAGGTCAATTGACACAAAGTCGGCAGACATGCTATTTTTAACAGATTCCAGGCTCCTTATCAATGCCTCTTTTGCCCTGATAAGGCATTCCTTGTGCCTTGAATTTATGGTTACGCTCATGTTCGCCCCTGCGCATCCTTTTACCGCAGTATTATAGATTGATCTCTCAAGCTCTTTTATCCCCTTGTTATACTTGGCGGATGTTCTTATTGTCTTTATCGTGTCCCCGAAAGCCTTTTTTATATCCGCCGGGCCCGTTCTTTCCTTTAGGTCAGATTTGTTCAGCGCAACGATCCTCGTCCTGTCTTTTGTCCTGCTTATGATAGCCTTGTCCTCCCTGGCAAGCTTTTCCGATGAATCGACCACGATAATTATAATGTCCGCATTATCAATGGCTTTCCCTGTTCTTTCAACACCTAGTTTCTCCGCCATGTTCTTGGTCTTTCTCATGCCGGCTGTGTCAATAAGGTTCACCGGTATCCCCCCTATATTCACGCCTTCTTCTATCGTGTCCCTTGTGGTGCCCGGTGCATCCGTTACTATCGCTCTTTCCTCCCTAAGCATAGCGTTCAACAGGCTTGATTTGCCTACATTCGCCTTGCCGGCTATGGCGACTTTCAGCCCCTCCCTATAAAGTCTGCCTTGTTCGGCTGTGGATAATAGTTTTTCTGTTCCCTTTATAAGGCCATTTATTGCTGATCCCTGCTTGCCTCTCGGAACATCAGATATCTCGTCGGGAAAGTCGATCGAAGCTTCTATTTCGCTTAGCAATTCCATGGTCTTGGACTTTAGCTCACTTATTTCCCTTGAAAGCCCCCCTTCCATCTGTCTTGCGGCCGATCTTAATGACTCCCTTGTCCTTGCTCCTATAAGATCGGCTATTGCCTCTGCCTGTGCAAGGTCCATTTTTCCGTTCAAAAGTGCCCTTTTGGTGAATTCCCCTCTTTCGGCAAGCCTTGCTCCCGCCTCTATTGTCAGGTCCAGCACTTCCCTAAGCAGCTTTGGGCTTCCATGACAGCTTATCTCAATAATATCTTCTCCTGTATAGCTGTTTGGTGCCTGCATGTAAGTGGCCATTGCCTTGTCATACTTATCCCCATGGTTATCCACAATCCAACCTATTGTCGCTTTTCGAGGTTCTATGCTTCCGTTGCTGCTGATTGGCTTGAATATGGTTTTTAGGACTTGTTTTGATAGCGGGCCGCTTATCCTGACGACCCCAAGCCCCCCTGCCCCAATTGGTGTCGCGATCGCGGCTATTGTTTCTCCTTCAAGGTGTTTCATTCCCTCTCCTTTTGCAGTGTGAGAGGCTTCCTTATTTCTTTGGGGATATCACTATCCTGCGCTCTTCCCCTTCCCCTACGCTGAAACTTGTGACCTTCGGATGGTCTTTAAGGGCCATGTGAATAGCCCTTCTGTCGGCTGGTGGCATAGGCTCAAGCGTTAATTCCTTCCCTGAGGATACCACCTCAGCCGCGGCTTCCTCAGCCCTTTTTTCAAGGTTACTCTGCCTTCTTTGCCTGTACCCTTCGGCATCAACCAGAACCCTTGTCCTTTCCCCCCTGCTTTTGCTGAGCATAACGCTTAGCAGGTACTGTAAGGAGTTGATCGTAGCCCCTTCCCTTCCTATTATCCTTCCCATGTCCTCCCCTTTTATCTCAAGCTCAATATATTCTCCCTGGGTCCCCGTAAACTTAGCTATGGCAACAAAGCCCATTTTGTCCAGTATCTCCTGTAAGAGCCGTTCGGCATGCTTCTGGACGTTCCCCCTTTCCACCACCTCTACCTCAGCTTCCCTCGCTCCTATCCCCAGCAATCCCCCGCCCCCCTCGCTCAACACTTTTACGTCAACATCTTCCTTCTTTGCCCCCAAAACCTGCAGTGCGGCCTCAACCGCATCCTCGACTGTCCTTCCCTTCATCTTTACGCTTCTCATTCTAACTCCTCCTTTATGCCTTTTTTCTCATGCCTGTGATATACATTTGCTGGACGACCGTTAACAGGTTAGATATCACCCAGTAAAGCTGGACGCCCGCAGGGAATTTAATGCTTATTATCGCGATAAATGCCGGCATGAAATATAACATGCTCTTTTGCTGCTGCATGCCTGCGCCGGGCATTGTTACCTGTGACCAGTAGGTTGAAAGCCCTATAAGGGTAACAAATATATAATAAGGGTCTGGTTTAGCAAGGCTGGTTATCCACAGGAAGGCCGCCTTTGATCCTGCCGCTCCCATAAGTACAGTAAACTCCTTGCTTGTAAGCGCCACGAAAAGGGCTATAAAGAAGGGGATCTGGAGAAGCATCGGAAGGCAGCCCCCAAGAGGATTTACCCCTTCCCTTTTATAAAGCTCGACCGTCTCCTTCTGCAGTTGATCCGGCTTATCTTTGAACTTCTTCTGGAGCTCCTGCATCTTGGGCTGGATCTTTTGCATTGCCTCCATCTGCCTTGTAGATTGCAGAGTAAGCGGATACAGCGCGAACTTGACCAGGACTGTTAGCAATATTATTGCCAAGCCGTAATTTCCGCTCAGGCTATAAAGGAACTGGAGCACTGAAAGCATTATATCTGCCAGATATTTGAACATTCCCTGGGCCTCCTTTTATCTTACCATGTCTCCTGCGGGTGTTCCACGTGGAACACTTTTCCCCGGGCCTGATCCGCTGCAAGGTGGAAAAGCCTAGTCCGGGACCGGGTCATGGCCTCCGCGGCCGTACCTGCTGCAGGACAATATCCTTCTTGCGGAAAGCAGGGCTCCTTTGGCCGTGCCGTGTTTCTCTATGCTTTGTATCGCGTATTCCGAACAACTTGGATAATACCTGCAGGTCCTTGGCAGCAGCGGTGAGGCTACTTTCTGATATGTCCTGATCACGAATGTAAGTATCTTTTTAATCATCCACATCATCAGGTCCTGCCGGCTCATACGTCCAATAGCGCCGATTCTGCATCCTTATTTTACCGATCCTATCCTTTGTAATATTCTGCAAGCCGCCTGTCTCATACCAACGAAATCCGCTGTTTTTGCTGTTATATCGGGAAATATTACGATGTCGGCGCTTGCATCCGGCCTATTCGCTCTGACGGCCTCCATTATCCTTCGTTTTACCCTGTTCCTCTCAACGGCTTTTCCGAGCCCTTTCCTTGTAACTATTGCGATCCTGGTTTTTCCCAGCTCATTCCCCGCGAAGATCGCTTTAAAATATTTGTCCGAAATCTTTTTCCCCTCGGACATTACCCTTTTAAAATCTTTTTCCTTTTTTAGGGTTTCCACTTTTCCCCTCGGCGATCAAGGCGCAAGCCGCTTCCTGCCTTTTCTTCTTCTGCTGCTAAGCACTCTCCTGCCGAACCTTGTGCTCATTCTCTCTCTAAAACCGTGAGTTCTTTTTCTTCTCCTATTATGCGGTTGAAAAGTTCTCTTTACCATTTTGCCCTCCTAACCAACAGGCTCGTATTATACTTTCTCGGGTCTTTACTTTCAAGCCGATTTTTGTCAACTGGATCACCCTGATCAAGAATATTTTTTTAGCTATTACTGCTCGATCGCCGCGTGTCCCCGGCAACTCCCTAAAAAACGTTTGCATTTATTTTGAATTTCTGATAGAATTTTCTTTGCTTGTTAAGCCTCATGTTGTCTGATTTAACGGACCAATATGTTGGCGCGATGCCCTAAAAAAAATATTGTTTTACAAAATAAGCGGGACCATTTGACGGCCCGCTTATTTATCCACAGAGCCCTGTGGATTGTGGATAAACTTGTTGATAGGTTTGGTTTTTATTGTTATAATGGTATAAAGTCAGCCTTTTTAAGTGCTGCCAAAATTGTTTTGAACAGACTGCTTGTGTATAAGTTAAATTTTGAAAGGAAGCTATCTTGGCCGAATTGGATGTTAATACTCTTTGGAATAACGCGTTAAAATCCCTTGAGCGGTCGTTAAGTAAGCCTATTTATGGCGCGTTGCTTTCATCCGCAAAGCCGATCTCTTTGGTCAACGGGCATCTGACCATAGCAGTTCCAAATGTTGTCATCAGGGACTGGCTTTCAGAAAATTCCGTGGACACCATAAAAGAGCGGCTGTCGGACAGCGGGGTGGGCGGGGTTGAATTCGTTGTGGGATCAAAAGAGCTGTTCAGCACGCCTCCGCTCGAGACCAAGGGTTATCAGATCGGGCTTCCTCCTGTTCCTCCTGTCGATACCGGCGAGATATACTTGAATCCCAAATATTCTTTTGACACTTTCGTTGTCGGCCACGGGAACAGGTTCGCTCATGCTGCGGCGCTTGCGGTCGCCGAGACCCCGGCAAAGGCCTACAATCCTTTGTTCATATACGGCGGGGTGGGGCTGGGCAAAACCCACCTGATGCAGGCCATAGCACATTTTGTTCTAAGGCATCATGCCGGCGCGAAGGCCTTGTATGTGACCTCCGAAAAATTCACCAATGATCTTATCAATTCCATCAGGGATGATGCGACGAAGAGCTTCCGCGGCAAGTACAGGTCCATAGACTTGCTCATGGTCGACGACATCCAGTTCTTGGCAGGCAAAGAAAGGACCCAGGAAGAATTCTTCCATACATTCAATACGCTTTACGAGACGAGTAAGCAGATCGTCATCTCAAGCGACAGGCCTCCGAAAGAGATCCCAACGCTCGAAGAACGCCTGAGGTCCAGGTTCGAGTGGGGGCTCATAGCCGACATCCAACCTCCCGACCTTGAAACAAGGATAGCCATCTTAAAGAAGAAGTCGGAAACCGAAGAGCTTACTATCCCGGATGACGTGCTGACGCTGATCGCCAGCAAAGTCAGTTCAAATATCAGGGAACTTGAGGGCGCCCTTATCAGGCTTGTCGCCTATGCCTCCCTCACCGGCGAAGAGATGTCGCTTCCCATGGCCGACAGCATATTGAAGGATCTTGTTTACCCGAGCAAGGGAAAATCGCCGATAACCATCGACCTGATCAAGAAGCTGACCGCCGAGTACTACAGCGTCAGGATCGATGACATGTCCGCAAAGATAAGGACAAAGGAGATCGCCATCGCAAGGCATGTAGCCATGTACATTGCGAGAGAGGTCACCGGTTCTTCGTTGCCAAAAATAGGGTTGGAGTTCGGCGGAAGGGACCACACGACGGTCATTCACGCCTGCGAAAAGATCAGCGGGGAAATTCAAGCCAATCCTGACGTCAAGGGAGCTGTTGAGACCATTATGACAAAGGTAAGAAGATATGCGCCGTAACCTGTGGGAATGCCCGTGGAAAAGTGTCGGATATCCTGTGGACTCTTATATTGAAAGAGTAATGAACATGATGGCCACCTTCTGTAAACAACTTGTTAAATGTCTTTGGGTTGGTTTTTTGGTCCAGCTCAATGATAATAACTTGTTAACAGAATCCACAGCGACTACTACTACTACTGATTTTTATTATTGATTTAATATTATATATAATAGTAGGGAAAGGGGGATAAGTAATATGGAATTCACTTGTGATAAGTCGGATCTTTACCAGGGGGTGCAAAGCGTAGAAAAAATAGTGGGATCAAGGAGCACGCTTCCAATAATCGGCAACATACTTGTTGAAGCGATGAAAGGTGGCGTCAAGCTTTCGGCGAACAACCTTGAAATAGGGATGGAGGTAATTATAAAGGCAAGGGTCGAGACTGAGGGATCGGTCCTGCTCCCGGCAAAGACATTTTCAGGACTTGTGGCAAAACTGCCTGAAACGAATGTTAGCCTGAAAGAGTCGGAAAAAGGGACGGTAAGGATATCATATAAACAATCATCCTTTAATATTAACAGCCTTAAACCGGACGAATTCCCGCTTCTTCCGAAGATCAAGGACCCAAAGGTGATAGAGATCGACTCTGACGTGTTCGCGGAGATGATCAAGCAGACGATATTCGCGGTCTCAATGAGCGAAGATAGATACGTGTTGAACGGGGTGCTAATGGAATTCGGCAAGTCGGGCCTTTCTTCGGACCAGTCAAATGTGAGGCTGGTATCAACGGATGGCTACAGGCTGGCAAAGCGGGGGGACAAGATAGCGGGAGCTTTACCCGAACAGACGAGCGTGATAGTCCCGGCAAAAGCGCTTTTGGAGCTGCTGAGGGCGATCCAATCTCAGCCTAAGGGCGAGCTTAAGATCGAGCTCGGAGGGGAACAGATAGCATTCCGCTATAAGAATTACCTGATAGTGTCAAGGCTCATCCAAGGGCAATTCCCGGACTATAAGAAGGTCATACCTAAGGGGAGCGAATCAAGGGTCACCGTGGACAAGGAAGCCCTGCTTGAATCGGCGGAGAGGGCGGCCGTTATCGCAGCTAGCAGCGCGAACATAGTGCGCCTTGAGGTCAAAGGGGACAAGATGTACCTTTTGGCATCGGCCCCTGAGGTGGGGAGCGTAAGCGAGGTCATAGAGGCGGACGTGAAAGGATCGGACAAGACGCAGATCGCGTTTAACGTGAGGCTGATCGTTGACGCACTGAAGGTGATCAGTTCGGATAAAGTAATAATAGAACTTTCGGGCCCGCTTTCCGCGGGGATCATTAGGCCCGCCGGCGGAGAGAACTATACCTACATAGTGATGCCGATAAGGACCGCGGAAACATCCGCATGATATGACGGTCAAAGAGATCAGGATAAAAAATTTCAGGAACCTTAAAGAAGTTGCAACGGAGCTTTCCGGAGGCACGACGATCTTCTATGGCGGGATAGGGGAGGGGAAGACAAATTTAATTGAGGCATTGTATATGCTCTCGATCGGCAGGTCTTACAGGACATCGAACGGGCGTGACCTGATATGCTGGGGAGAGGAGGAGGCGGCCGTGAGGGGCGATGGCGACAGCGGCGCGGCAAAGCTTTCTATGCTGGTAAGGATACGGAACGAGGGAAAGAAGGTCGAGGTCAACGGATCAAGCTGCAGCAAGGGCATGGAGCTGCTCGGAAAGTTCAGGGCCGTGCTGTTCCATAACGAGGACATAAGGATCGTGAAGGACGATCCTTCGTTCAGGCGGAGGTTCATGGACATAGTGATCTCGCAGGTCAGCAAGAATTACGCATACAGCCTGAAGGATTATTATAAGACACTAAGACAGAGGAACCGTTCAATATTGGACGGGGGTAATACGGAAATATGGGACGAACAGCTGGCAAGCCTGGGATCATGGATAACCGACGTAAGGGAAAAGACCATAAAGGAGATCGATAGGATAGCGGCAAAGATATTCAAGATACTGATAGGGGCAGAGAGGAACCTGTCCCTTGTATACCAGCAAAGCTCAATAAAGGACAAGGACCAGTACCTTGAACAACTGAAGAACACGAAAGCGCTAGATGTTGCCAGGGGTACCACGAACGTTGGCCCGCATCGCGACGACATAAAGATCTCCGTGGACGGCAGGGACGTTCGGCAGTTCGCATCCTCCGGGGAGCAAAAGGTGGTAATGTTGAGCATGAAAATGGCGGAGGTGGACTTTATAAAGGGAATGACGGGCGAACAACCGACGCTCCTGCTTGACGATGTGTTTTCGGCCATCGACGAACAAAGGAGCATGACTCTGCTCAAGAGCACCGGCAACGGCGCGCAGTGCATAATCACAACGACGGACCTGAACAGCGTTAAAAGGAATATGCTGGGCGAGGCAAGGCTTTATGAGGTAAAGAACGGTTCTGTGCGGAGCGGATCAGCATGATAGTACACATCGGAAGGGTGCTTGAGGAAAGCTCAAACACAATGCCGGCGATCTCGAAAGCGCTTGAGGAGGCAAGGGTCTTCAACGCGTGGAAGGGAGCGGCAACAGGAAAGATCGCTAAGAACACAGAGCTTGAGAAATTCACGGGAGGGACGCTGTTCCTAAAAGCGAAAAGCTCCGCATGGGCGCAGGAGCTCAGCATGCTTAAGGAAAAGCTGGTCGAAAGGCTGAATGGGGCGCTTGGGAAAAGCATCGTATGCGACATAAAATTCAGAGCGGGAGTTATACGCAGCGACAAGGAAGAAAAAGATGAGAAAGGGGCCGGGAAAAAGGTCTGCATAAAATGCGGCGCGGAGTTCACGGGAGACAATAAGACCTGCAGCTTTTGCGAGAGAGAGACAAAAGAAAAGGACAGCGGCGAAATATACAGGATGCTTTCCAAGCGGCCATGGCTGGCTTATGGAGGGATCGGAGAAGTACAAAGAAGAATAGGCCAGGAGGAGTTTTACAAAATGAAGAGGCGGGCAAAGGACAGCCTGATGGATAAATTGGTCGTCGGGAAAATAGAGATGAAAAAAGAAGCGTGGGAATCCCTGTTCCACAACTATGCGGAGGCACTATTGAGCAAGAAATACGAGGAAGCGAGCGAAGGCGACATTAAGGGTATTCGCAAAGTGGTCCAGAACAAAGCCAACAATTATTCTCGAAGGAGGATGCGAGGGTGAAGAAGAAAAAGATCAAAGCGGAGGGGAAAAGGGACAAACAACCTCCTCCAGCAAAAGAGATCAAGCAATCTTCCTATGATGCTTCAACAATAAAGATCCTTGGGGGGATCGAGGCCGTCAGGAAGCGCCCGAGCATGTACATCGGATCGACCGGCAAAGGGGGCCTGCACCATTTAATTTATGAGGTAGTGGACAACAGTATTGATGAGGCGCTCGCCGGATTCTGCGATACGATAGAGATCACGATCCATAAAGACAACTCGGTTTCGGTAGCGGACAACGGGCGCGGCATCCCGATAGATGAGCATAAGGAAGCAAAACGGCCAGCGGCCGAAGTGGTAATGACGACGCTCCACGCGGGAGGAAAGTTCGGGAAAGATGTTTATAAGGTATCAGGAGGACTGCACGGAGTGGGGGTCTCGGTAGTGAACGCGCTTTCAGAGTGGCTGGACCTTGAAGTAAAAAGGGATGGGAAGGTCTATTTCCAGAGATTCGAGAGAGGCAAAGCAAAAAAGCCGGAATTGACAACGCCAAGAACGCCGCCGGAAAGAACAAGCACAACCGTGACATTCAAAGCGGACAAGGAGATATTCGGGAACGACATAGCATACGAGTACCCTACGGTCAAACACAGGATTCAGGAGCTGGCATACCTGAACAAGGGCATCAAGATAATACTAACCGATGAGAGGGAAGATAAAAAGGATGAGTACCATTATGACGGCGGCATAATCTCATATGTTGAACACCTGAACAAAGGAAAGCAGGCGCTATATGTCCCCCCCATTTATATATCGGAAGAAAAAGATAATGTCTTTATGGAAATAGCCGTCCAGCATTGCAAGGATTACTATGACGAGAACATATATTCCTTCGTCAACTGCATCAACACGAAGGAAGGAGGGACCCACCTTATAGGCTTCAAGACGGCGTTCACCAGATCGGTGAACGATTTTTCAAAAAAGAACAATATGATCAGAGAGGGGGAGACGCTCTCCGGGGAGGATGCAAGAGAAGGCATGACAGCGGTGATAAACCTCAGGGTGCCGAATCCACAATTCGAGGGGCAGACCAAGACAAAACTGGGGAATGGAGAGGTAAAAGGCATTGTCGACTCAATCGTTGATTCTGAGCTCGGCAGGTTCCTGGAGAAGAACCCGTCAATAGCAAGACAGATAATCGAAAAGGCCCTTCTAGCCTTCAGAGTAAGGGAGGCGGCAAGGAAAGCACAAGAGATAGAAAGAAAGAAATCAGCACTTGATACGGCCACGCTTCCGGGCAAGCTGGCCGACTGCACGGAAACAGATCCGGCAAAGTGCGAGATATTTATTGTAGAAGGGGACTCTGCCGGCGGCTCCGCAAAGCAGGGCAGGGACAGGATGTTCCAGGCAATACTGCCGCTGAGGGGCAAGATCCTTAACGTTGAAAAAGCGCGGCTTGATAAGATCCTTACGTCGGAGGAAATAAGGATAATGATAACAGCAATAGGTCCCGGCGTAATCACGGGGATGAAGGGCGACGGGAAAAAGGAAGAGGAACTCACCAAAGAGAAGATCGACAAAGAACTGAGATACCATAAGATCATCATAATGACGGATGCCGACGTTGACGGGGCGCACATCAGAACGCTCCTTCTTACGTTCTTCTACAGGTACGCGAGGGATGTAATAGAGAACGGCAACCTTTACATAGCGCAACCGCCTCTCTATCTTGTAAAAAAAGGTAAGGAAGAGCGTTACTCCTACAGCGATGAAGAACTTAACAAGAACATAAAAAGCATGGGGAAGGACGGCACTGCTATTCAGAGATACAAAGGCCTTGGCGAAATGAACCCCAGGCAGCTTTGGGACACGACAATGAATCCTGATACCCGCTCCCTCCTCAAGGTTGAGATCGAAGATGCCGAAGAGGCAGACGAGATCTTCAAGGTGCTCATGGGGACAGAGGTTGAGCCAAGAAAGGAATTCATCAAGTTGCATGCAAAGAACGTGAGATGGCTTGACATATGATGTTGAGGAGGAAGAAAAGAAGATAAAATGGCTGATCCGGAACAAGAAGAGCTAAAATTTGACGCCGGCGATGACGACGGCGATGAAAAACCCAAGAAAGGCAAAGGGAAGAGCGTGCGCAAGAAAAAGATAAAAAAAGAGAAAAAGAAGGCCCGCGCATCCGGCAAGAAGGTGGCAAAAAGATCGCCCGCTAAAAAAGCAAGACCGGCGGAAAAACAAAAGGCCCCTGCAGAGCCGAAGATAGCGAAGGGAAGGGAAGAGGAAGCAATAAGAACGGAGCCTTTAAAGAAAAGCATCATTGCTGCGGGAGTGCCTCAGGTCGTCCCGACAAACATAGAGGACGAGATGAGGTCCTCGTATATTGATTATGCGATGAGTGTGATCGTCGGCAGAGCGCTTCCCGACATAAGGGACGGACTGAAGCCGGTACACCGAAGGATCCTTTACGCAATGGATGAGCTGGGGCTTGCGCACAATAAGCCTTTCAAGAAATCCGCAAGAGTTGTCGGAGAGGTCCTTGGCAAGTACCATCCTCACGGCGATATGGCGGTCTATGACTCCATGGTGAGAATGGCGCAGGACTTCTCGCTTCGTTACGTTCTTGTTGACGGGCAGGGCAACTTTGGTTCCGTCGACGGGGACTCGCCGGCAGCGATGAGGTATACAGAAGCAAGGCTATCTTCAATGGCGACGGAGATCCTGAGCGACCTTGAAAAGGACACGGTCGACTTCATGCCGAACTTTGACGATTCCCTTAAGGAACCCACGGTGCTGCCTTCAAAGTTCCCGAACCTGCTGATAAACGGCTCGTCAGGCATTGCTGTGGGTATGGCCACTAACATACCCCCGCACAATCTGAAGGAAGCAGTGGACGGCATAGTCTGCTATATCGACGATCCGAACGTTTCAGTAGGCGACCTGATGAAGTTCGTTCAGGGTCCTGATTTCCCGACAGGCGGGATGATCTGCGGCCACGAAGGAATAAGGAAAGCGTACAAGGAAGGCAGGGGGCTTCTCACCGTGAGGGCGACCGTTGAATTTGAAAAAACAAAAAGAGGCAAGGACGCGATAATAGTAAAAGAGATCCCATATATGGTCAACAAATCGCTGCTGATCGAGCAGATAGCTAACCACGTGAAAGAGAAAGAAATTACAGGCATTACCGACCTGCGGGATGAGTCGGACAGGGAAGGGATGCGCATTTATGTGGAGTTGAAACACGGCGCGAACATTCAGGTGGTGCTGAACCAGCTGTATACGCATACTGACATGCAGACAACCTTTGGCGTTAACCTTGTTGCCCTTGTGGGCGGCGTCCCAAAAGTGCTGACACTGAAAGACCTGATATCGGAATACGTTGAGCACAGGCAGATCGTTGTAACGCGCAGAACAAAATTCGAACTGAAGAAAGCGGAAGAAGAGGCACATATACTGGAGGGCCTCAGGATCGCACTGCAGAACATAGACGCGATCATCAGCCTTATCAAGAAATCAAAGACGGTCGAAGACGCAAGAAATGGATTGATGGGCAGATATAAGCTGACACAGATCCAAGCGCAGGCCATCCTTGACATGAGACTGCAAAAGCTTACGGGACTTGAAAGGGAAAAGGTGGAGGAGGACTACAAAAAGCTGAAAAAGCTGATCACCGATCTGAGAGCGATACTTGCAAGCAAGAAAAAGATACTTGAGATAATAAAGAAAGAGCTCATGGAGATTAGGCAAAAGTACGGCGACGAGAGGAGAACACAGCTTGTTGCGGCAGCGGAAGATATCGAGGAAGAGGAACTGATACCGAAAGTCGACGTAGCGATACTTATAACACGGGACGGATATATTAAAAGGATGCCTGTTTCAGCGTTCAGGGCGCAGCTTAGGGGGGGCAGGGGGGTTTCTGGAATGACAACGCGCGAAGAGGACCAGATCGACAAGATCATCGCGGCTTCAACGCACGATCATATCCTGTTCTTTACGAACAAGGGAAGGGCATATAAGCTGAGAGTGTTCGATCTGCCCGAGGCAGGAAGGTCCGCCAAGGGGCAATCTGTTGAGAGCGTTCTTGAGGTGGGCAAGGGGGAGTCCGTAACCGCGGCGATCCCGGTCAAGAAATTCGAAAAGGACACGTTCCTGGTAATGGCCACCGGAAAAGGAGTGGTCAAGAAAACATCGCTGGAAGAATTTGAGAACATTAGGCGCACCGGCATCATCGCTATGGGGCTCAAGGGTGACGACGAACTAAAATGGGTAAAGGTGACGGACGGTAAAAGAGAGATCATTCTGTCGACAAAATGCGGGCTTATGATCAGGTTCAAAGAAAAAGACGTCAGGGAAATGGGAAGAGCGGCAGCCGGGGTCAAAGGGATCACTCTGCGGAAGGGCGACAACCTGGTTTCCATGGCCATTGTCGAACCGGGACTGGACCTTTTGGCGGTTAGCCGGGGAGGATTTGGCAAACGCATGGACATAAAAGATGTAAGGGTCCAAAGACGGGGTGGCAAGGGCATACTGGCAATGAAGTTGAGAAGCGATGACTGCGTCTCTAAGGTGGCGCTTGTTTCGGGAGAGGATGAGCTTTTGTTCGTCACGGCAAATGGCACAATAAGCCGGCAAAAAGCCGATGGTATAAGCAGGCAAAGCAGGTATGCAAAAGGTGTCAGGGTGCAGCGCCTTGATAAGGGCGATTCTATCGTTGATCTTGCAAGAGTGGCGAAAGAGGAGGAGGAGGCGGTCTGACCATGAAAAGAGCATTGATCTTGTTGATATTGTTCCCTTTGTTTTTCAGCTTCGGATGCAATGTGCCAAGCAAAGAAGTGAAGGTTTACTTTTTTAAGGACAGCAGGCTCTCTGCTGTGAGCAGGACCATCCCAACTATCGAAGATCCGCTGATGATCGCGATAAGCGCGCTGATGGAAGGTCCTTCGGCAAGCGAGAGGGCCGAGGGTTATACAACGGAAATACCGGCAGGCACGCAGGCAAGAAGGGTGGGCAGGGAAGGCAACGTGGCTATAATCGATTTTAACAGCAATCTTGGAAGATATGAGGGCGGCGGCGCGCGGGTAAGAGGGCTGCTTGCCCAGATAGTGTACACTGCAAGCGGTGTGAGGGGCATAAAACTCGCATTGATCAAGCTTCAAGGGCAAGACTATTTCGAGCTTGGCAGCGAGGGATACGTTGTCGACCATCCGCTTGAAAGAAGAGACGTAAGGTTCTAATGGAAGAAGCGGCCCGCAAACATTTATATTGGATCCCCGCCATTATCATGATGACCCTGATATTCTGGTTTTCCTCACATCCCGTTATGGTCCTTTTGAAATTCATCCCCAGAATATTCGGGCTAAAATTAGTGCACATTGTCGAATACGGGCTGCTTTTTTATTTTTATCGATTCGCACTTGTCAATACTACCAAGCTGAGATCTTGGGAGATCTTCCTTTTGAGCTTTGAACTGACGATCGTTTATGGATTGACGGATGAATTCCATCAGATATTCATTACGGGGCGCACTGCAAAGTTCATAGACGTTGTTGCTGATGGGGTAGGGGCAACGATCGTCCAGATCGGGATGATGATAAAACCAGACAGGCAAAAGTAGTCGTCACAAGAGAGAGGCCAGCTTGTCCATTCCCTCTTTCTTGGTAAGTTCAGTCACACACAAAAGCATGTGGTTCTTAAACTCGGGATAATATTGCCCAAGATCAAGCCCTCCAATGATACTCTTTTTAGCAAGCATCCTGTTGATCTTGCCGATCGCTGAAGGGGCCTTTACCACGAATTCCTTGAATGACGGGGCCTTGAAGGCAATGGAGTAACCCTTGATCCTTGATATTTTCTCTTTCAGATAATTGGCTTTCTGCAAGCACTGGTTCGCGACCTCCCGCAATCCTTGTTTTCCCATTACAGCAAGGTAGACAGCGGCGGCTAGCGCGCAAAGCGCCTCATTAGAGCATATATTTGAGCTGGCCTTTTCTCTTCTGATATGCTGTTCTCTTGCCTGGAGCGTCAGGACATAACCGCGCCTTCCTTCCTTATCGATCGTCTCGCCGACGATACGGCCGGGCATAAGACGTAAATATTCTTTCTTTACCGCGAATATGCCCAAACATGGCCCGCCGAAGTTCCGCGGAAGCCCTAATGATTGGCCTTCGCCTGTAACTATATCAGCCCCCAAGTCCCCAGGCCTCTTTAAGATTCCGAGGGATATCGGGTCAACGCTGACTATCGACATGATGCCTTTTGACCTGGCGGCCGAAGTAAAAACCTTGATGTTTTCAATGTTCCCGAAAAAGTTGGGATTAGCGAGCACAACACAGGCAACCTTGTCATCAAGCATCTTCTCGAATACCTTGATGTCTGTCACACCGGTGTTGTCATAATCCAACTCAAGGATCTCCCATCCGAATCCTTCACCATAAGTTCTGACGACCTGTCTGTAGTTCGGATGAACGGCTTTTGATATCAGGACCTTCTTTTTTCCAGTATGGCAGATCGAGGCTGAGACTGCTTCAGCCAGCGCTGTTGCCCCGTCATACATGGACGCATTGGCGGCATCCATACCGGTCAGGTCGCATATCATTGACTGGTATTCAAATATTGCCTGGAGAATGCCTTGGGACATTTCCGGCTGATAGGGGGTATATGCAGTATAGAACTCCGAACGCGAAATTATGTGGTTTACAACGCTTGGCATGAAATGCTCGCATGAACCTGCACCAAGGAAAGAAACACAGCTTCCTGCAGGAGCGTTCTTTCGGCTCAAAGAGGCCAATCCATTCTTCAGTTCGACCTCTGAACAGCCATCAGGGATACCCTTCAAGCCTTTAAGCTTTACATTATCGGGTATGTCAGCGAAAAGCTCATCGACCGATCTTTTTCCGATCGAAGAAAGCATTTCGCCCATATCAGAATTCGTATTTGGGATATATCTCATGATAAAGAAAACGCGCGATTACTTGACGCCGATAAGATTTTTGTATTCGGAAACCGAGAGCAATTTATCGGCGTCAGCAATGTTCCCGATCTTGACCTTTATCATCCAACCGGTACCGTAAGGATCTTTGTTCACTGCCTCGGGGGTCTTTGCTAGCGATCCGTTTATCTCTACAACCTCGCCAGATATGGGGCAGTAAAGCGTGGAAACGGTCTTTACGGACTCGACAACGCCGAATTCGGCCATCGCATTAAATTTGGAACCTACTTTTGGCAGTTCAACGTACACAACATCGCCAAGCTCGTTCTGGGCATGGAATGTTATCCCTATCGTGGCAGTATCGCCCTCGATACGCACCCACTCATGTTCTTTACTGTATTTTAAACCGTCCGGGTACATTATATCTCGGTCTTTTCCATCAACCTCAGCTTATAGCTGAAATACGCAAAAATTGCGCCTGATACCAATATCCTCGCAAGGCTGTCCCCCAGGCGGTCAAACAGCATCCTGCTCTGGTAGTATTCATCTATGAAAGGCTCGCCGCCCCCCTTTACATCCGAAGGAAGCCCGCCTTTGGGTGACGTGGGCGACTCAATCTGCAGTTCCTGCGGCTTGAACGCAACGAAGCTAATTATGGAGCTTACAACGTCGATCGTTCCCCACATAAGAACGAAAAGCGTGATAGCGCAAACAACGTAGTAGTAGCTTTTCTTAACCGTGATTCTTTCCAGTGTCATATTGGCACCTCCCAAGTCCAAAATATGGAGCAATTCTACACTTTAACGTTATGGCAGTCAAACGCAATACGTAATGAGATCAAGCCCTTTTGTAAAAAGGCATGCTGACGATCTCCGCGGGGCATCTTTTGCCCCTTATCTCCACGTCAAGCGGTTGTCCTATATTTGCGTTTCCTGCATTCACAAAACCCATTGCGATAGGATATCCGAGGGTAGGGGAGTGGGTCCCGGAAGTGATCGCGCCAACGGGTTTTTCATCCGCAAAGATCGGATAACCCTGCCTTGGGATCGAGTTCTCATCTTTAGTTCTTATGCCGACCAGCTTTCTTTTGACGCCGTTCTTCTTTTGTTCCAGGAGAGGCCCTCTCCCGATAAAATCGCTCTTATCGAGCTTAACGGCGAAGGAAAAGCCAGCCTCGATAGGCGATATCTCTTCGCTGTATTCATGCCCGTAAAGTGGCAGGCTGGCCTCAAGCCTTAAAGTATCCCTTGCCCCAAGACCGCAGGGGAGCACTCCGCCATTTCTCCCGGCCTCCAATATCAGCCCCCAAAGGAATTCGGCATTCTTTTTTTCGATAAAGAGCTCAAAACCGTCCTCCCCCGTATAACCGGTCCTAGATACAAGACATTCCATGTTCTTTATCCTTCCGGACATAACCTCATGATGCCCGATCGATCTAAGGTCAGAGCTCAATAAAGACTGAAGGACTTCCTGCGACCTCGGGCCCTGAAAAGCGAGAAGGGTCATGCCATCTTTCAGGTCCCTGATCTCTACGCCATCGATCATGTTGCTTTTAAGCCAATTAACATCCTTTTCAGTATTCGAAGCGTTCACTATCAGTATGAAGAAATCCCCGAGGTTATAAACGAATATGTCATCGACGGTCCCGCCGTTCCGGTTAAGTATTATTGAATAATGGGAGGCGCCTGGCTTAAGTTTTGTTATGTCGTTAGAAAGTACCTTCTGAAGGAATGTTGCAGCGGACCTTCCCGAGACCTTGATCGCGCCCATGTGCCCTATGTCAAAAAGACCAGCTTTCTTTCTGACCGCCTGATGTTCCTCTTTTATGGATGTGTAGGAAACGGGCATTTCCCATCCCGCGAACTCTATCATCTTGGCGCGGAGGATCAGGTGCTCATCATAAAGAGGAGTTCTTTTCCCCAAGATTAGCCCTTTCCCAATATCTGCCTAAGCGCTTCTATGAACTTTTTGTTCTGTTCGATCGTTCCTATCGTAACCCTTATGGATTCAGGCATTCCGAAGGTCGTAAGAGGACGGATGATCATGCCCCGACGCATCAGGTCCATGAACATGACGTCAGCGTTAGAACCGATGTTGATACAAATGAAGTTCGCTTCGGTCCTTAGGTAATCGACGCCAAGATTGTCCAGCTCCTTGTACAGGTACTCCTTTCCCTCAGAATTCGTCTTAATGCTTTGTTTTACATGGTCCCTATCATCAAGTGCGGCGACAGCTGCATGCTGAGCCATCCTGTTCACCGAAAAAGGCAACCTGACAAGGTCGAGGTACTTGATGATCTCCGGTTTCGCTATGCCGTATCCCGCGCGTATGCCAGCAAGCCCGTATAATTTCGAGAAGGTCCTCAAGACTATAATATTCTTCCCATCCTTCACGTATTTAAGGCTGTCCGGGTATTCTCTTGATCCCACATATTCGCAATATGCTTCATCTATCAGGATGATCGCGTTTTCGGGGACCCTGGAGATGAAAGCATCCAGCTCCTTCCCGGTGTTCATTGTTCCGGTGGGATTATTGGGATTGCAGATAAAGACCAGCTTTGTCCTGCCGCTCAGTGCTTTCGCAAAGCCATCCAAGTCGTAAGTATTGTTCTTCAGGTCGACAAAGACTATCTTGCCGTCCATAAGCTTTGCCACAAGCTCATACATTGAGAATGTATTCCTTGAGATTATCACTTCTTCTCCGGCAGAGAGATATGCTAATCCGGTAAGGAGCATGATCTCGTCAGAACCGTTCCCCACGATGACGTTCTCAGGAGAAAATCCCAATCTTCCGGCGATCTTTTCTTTCAACTCAGAGCATTTTTTGTCCGGATAAACAAAGATGTCCTTGGAATATTTGTTTATAGCCTCGAGCGCTTTCCTCGAAGGCCCAAGGGGATTCTCGTTCGATGCAAGCTTTACGGCACCGGCAACATTGAGCTTTTTCTCGGCTTCCATGGGCGATTCGCCAGGAACGTACGGTTTTATGTCTTTTATGCCGGGCCTTAATGGATTTTTTCGATCGTTCATGCTTCGATTATAGCATAATGCGCAGCCGGTGTTCAAAAGGAGAGATGATCAATCAACTGGTTCAGGCTCAACGATATCAACATTGTCAGGATATGCTGCGAACTTATAGTAGCTTCTTATCTCCTTTTGGCGAATGACCATATTATCCTGATAAGTTATAAGTCTGACCGATGATACGAAAGGCTTCTTCTTATACTTGTCTAGTATCTCCCTTATCCTTTCCATCGTAAGTTGGGGGGTGTCTGTGTCAGGCCTTTTACCGTCAATATAGACGGTCGGGCTGGTGAAATAGAGCTTTTTACCTGATATCGGAGTGCCATAGATCTTTACCGTTGCACTGCTGGCAGTTGCGGAAGCCCTGATGAGTATGGGATTCCCCGTGTTATTTATGAACCTCAGGTCCTTTGTTTTGCTGTAGACGGCAGCATCCCTTCCAAGCGGATAAATGTTGAAATAAAGGGCATGGTTATGGCGCTCGGTGACATCAAGACCAGCAAGCATAACTGCATTATAGAGCGTTGTCGAAACCTGGCATGTCCCCCCGCCGTATTGGGGATCGAGCGTATCATTCCTTATGATGAACGCCCTTTTGAATCCCGTTGATTGTGTTATTTCTCCAAGCCTGTTTATGAGAGAATAAGACTCTCCTGAGAGCAAGATGTAGTTGTCTATCAACGAGGCGACGTGCTTAATATTATGAACCCGGTTGGCCGAATTATGTGTGCCAAAATGCGTGGTAAAGTTCGCAAGAAGGTGCCGCGGAGGAGCCGGCTTCAGGTCTTTTGCGTATACCCTTAAGGGGAAGATTGTCACCTCTATCGTAATAGACCTCATGTTCTTATCAAGCGCCCTTTCCATTCTTTTTATGGATGCTTGAACCTCGACTCTTTTCCCCACGATACCGTCAATGATCCTGTAATCGTTGTTGCTTAGGATCTCTATGCCGGCGTCCTTGGAGGCAACATCAGTTCTCTTTGCGACGACATCAAGAAAATTCTTATAAGTGGCTTTGTTGACCTGCAAGGCAAGCGGCATGACCGTGGCATCCTCTTTCTTGGAAAGACGGAAGAGCATATTTTCCAGCAATTCCCTGATGAAGTTATTTCTGTATGACTCTTTGGCAGTGCGGTCCACGGACTTTCTCGGATTGATGCTGACATTGATCTCGGAAGGAAGGAACCTGTAAACTTTTCCGTCAAGATACAACTTAATGTAGCCGTTAACGGCCTGATCAACATTGACCTTCGACAGTTTTTCTATTGTCTCTGATCTATTAAGGAGTGAAACATCGATATTCTCAAAAAAGCAGTTCGGCGGGTATCTTCCCCTCCAATAGGCATAATCTCCGATGATCAGGCAGGCAATGAACCCAAGGACAAGCACGATCAGCAAGTATTTTGTTTTTTCTCGTTTCATATTCCAAAAATAAAAAGAGCAGGAGTTTTCGCCTGCTCTTTTCTTTGTTACCTTTTTTCTGTGATATTACTCAATTATCCTTGTTACCGCTCCGGCGCCGACAGTGTGGCCGCCTTCCCTTATGGCGAACCTCATGCCTTCCTCAACGGCAACGTCCTCGATGAGATGTACCTCAAGCTTTATGTTGTCGCCCGGCATTACCATCTCAACGCCCTGCGGCAGCTTTACCTCTCCGGTGACGTCGGTAGTCCTGACAAAGAACTGAGGCTTGTAGCCCGCGAAGAAAGGAGTATGGCGACCGCCTTCCTCCTTCGTCAATATGTATACCTGGGCCTCGAACTTCTTGTGGGGCTTTATCGATCCCGGCTTAGCAATGACCATCCCCCGGAGAAGCTCGTTCTTCTCAACGCCCCTAAGCAGTATGCCAACGTTATCGCCGGCAAGCGCTTCATCAAGGGTCTTCCTGAACATCTCAACGCCCGTTACCACAGCCTTCTTGTGGCTCCCAAGCCCGATTATCTCTATCTCCTCACCCGTCTTTGCCTTGCCCCTCTCGACCCTTCCGGTGCCAACCGTTCCCCTTCCGGTTATCGTGAAAACGTCCTCAACAGGCAGAAGGAACGGCTTGTCCAGCGGCCTCTTCGGCTCAGGAATGTAGGTATCGATAGCATTGAGCAGCTCTTCTATGGATTTCTGCGCATCTGCATCGCCTTCCATGGCCTTCAAGGCCGAACCCCTTATTATCGGGATCTTGTCGCCCGGGTACTCGTACTTCTTCAAAAGCTCCCTTGTCTCAACCTCAACAAGATCGATAAGCTCTTTGTCGTCCACCATGTCCACTTTGTTGAGGAATACGACTATCGAAGGAACGTTTACCTGCCTGGCCAGAAGGATATGCTCCCTTGTCTGGGGCATGGGACCGTCAGCTGCCGACACAACAAGGATAGCTCCGTCCATCTGGGCGGCTCCTATGATCATGTTCTTTACGTAGTCGGCGTGGCCCGGACAGTCTATGTGCGCATAGTGCCTCTTCTCCGTCTCATACTCAACGTGGGCGATGGCTATCGTTATGCCTCTTGCCTTCTCTTCGGGCGCTGAGTCGATGTCCCCGAATTCCTTTGCCTGCGCCATTCCCTTCTTGGACAGGTACTTCGTTATGGCCGACGTCAGCGTTGTCTTACCGTGATCAACGTGACCTATCGTCCCTATGTTCAAATGCGGCTTTTTCCTTACAAATTTCTCCCTTGCCATATGTTTTCCTCCTATTTTTTGCAGATCGCAAATCGTAGATATAAGCCTGCGATATGCTATTTCACTCGCCTTTTGCCTTCTTTACTATACCTTCAGATATGTTCTTCGGTACTTCCTCATAAGCGAAAGGTTCCATTGTATATAATCCTCTGCCTTGTGTTTTTGACCTTAGAGCGGTCGCATATCCGAACATTTCTGAAAGCGGCACCTTGGACTTAATCGTCTGAACCCCGGCATGCGACTCCATACCCTCTATTCGCCCGCGCCTGCTGTTAAGGTCACCGATGACATCGCCCATATACTGTTCCGGAACGACCACCTCAACGCTCATTACCGGTTCCAGCAGGACCGGTTTAGACCTCATGAATCCTTCCTTGAACGCCATTGAACTTGCTATTTTGAAAGCTATTTCAGATGAGTCAACCTCATGGTATGATCCATCGAACAGGGTAACCCTTATATCGATAGCCGGATATCCAGCCAGGACGCCGGTTACCATTGCTTCCTTAACACCCGCCTCGCAAGCAGGCACATATTCTTTAGGGATCACTCCGCCCACGATCTTGTTAACGAACTCAAAGTGCTTTCCTCCCGGCAGAGGTTCTACCTTTATCCATACATGACCGTACTGACCCCGGCCGCCCGTCTGCCTGATGAATTTCCCTTCAACCTCCGCTGATCCTCTTATTGTCTCCTTATAAGCGACCTGCGGTTTCCCGACGTTCGCCTCAACCTTGAACTCGCGCAGCAATCTGTCAACGATGATCTCAAGGTGAAGTTCTCCCATGCCCGATATGATGGTCTGCCCTGTTTCAGGATCGCCTTTTACCCTGAACGTCGGGTCCTCTTCCGCAAGACGGCCCAAGGCAACACCCAATTTTTCCTGGTCCGCCTTTGTTTTGGGTTCGATCGCTACATATATAACAGGTTCCGGGAAGTGCATTGATTCAAGGATCACGGGCTTTTCCTCCATGCAAAGCGTGTCGCCGGTAGTCGTGTTTTTCAGTCCGACTATCGCTCCAATATCGCCCGCATAGACCTTATCTATCTCTTCGCGTTTGTTCGCGTGCATTTGAACAAGCCTTCCGATACGCTCCTTAACGCCCTTGGTCGAATTGACAACATATGATCCGGAATCAAGCGTCCCTGAATATACCCTGAAGAACGTAAGCCTTCCGATAAAAGGATCCGTTGCTATCTTGAAGGCCAATCCTGAGAAAGGTGCTGTATCGGAAGCTTGTCTTTCCTCATCAGCTCCGCTTTTCGGATTGATCCCCTTTACGGAAGGGATATCAACGGGGGATGGTAAATAATCAACCACGGCGTCGAGCAGAGGTTGCACGCCCCTGTTCTTAATGGCTGTCCCGCAGGTCACAGGTATGATCTTACACGATACGGTCGCCTTCCTTATGCCATGCTTTATCTCATCTTCGGATAATTTATGCGTCTCCAGATATTTTTCGATCAATTTATCATCTGCTTCTGCGGCCGATTCCACAAGTTTTTCGTGATACTTATCGGCTTCGGCCTTCATATCGGCCGGGATATCTTTTTCCGAGAATTTTGTGCCCAGTTCATCTTCATAAATAATTGCTTTCATTTTAACAAGATCTATCACTCCCAAGAATTTATCTTCAGCGCCGACAGGCAGTTGAAGTAGGACGGGATTCGCCTGGAGTCTTTCCTTCATCATCTTCACGCAGCGGTGGAAGTCAGCCCCGACCCTGTCCATCTTATTTATGAATGCGATCCTTGGAACCTTGTACCGGTTGGCCTGGCGCCATACCGTTTCAGATTGAGGCTGGACGCCGCCTACCGCACAGAATACCGCAACGACACCGTCAAGAACCCTTAATGACCTCTCGACCTCGACCGTAAAATCGACGTGACCCGGCGTATCTATAATGTTGATCCTGTAATCCCCCCAGGTAGTGGTGATGGCGGCCGAAGTTATAGTGATCCCCCTCTCACGCTCCTGCACCATCCAATCGGTCGTTGTCGTGCCATCATCCACATCGCCGATCTTGTGTATCTTGCCGGAATAATAGAGTATCCTCTCGGTGGTCGTTGTCTTGCCGGCGTCAATATGCGCCGCGATCCCGATATTCCTGTATTTTTCTATTGGATGACTTCTAGCCAATTAAATACTCCTTACCACCTGAAATGCGCAAAAGCCTTGTTGGCTTCCGCCATCTTGTGGATATCTTCACGCTTTTTCATTGATCCTCCAGCCCCATTGAAGGCGTCAACCAGCTCTGCCGTCAGCTTTCCCTCCATGCCCTTGCCCGCTCTTTTCCTTGCATTGTCCCTGATCCACTGCATTGAAAGCGAAAGGCTCCTATCCCTGGGCACCTCGATCGGTATTTGATAAGTGGAACCTCCGACGCGCCTCGGTTTGACCTCCATAAGCGGTCTTACATTATTTATGACCTTCTCAAAAACATCGAGGGGCTTGCTCTTGACTTTCTCAGCCGCCATCTTAAGAGAATTGTAGACGATCCTCTCAGCGATGCTCTTCTTTCCTGAGTACATGATCTTATTTATGAATTTTTGGACCAAAACACTGTTATAAACAGGGTCCGGAGCTATCTTTATTTTTTTTACCTTGCCTCTTCTTGGCATTTTTCCCTCTCCTTAGATTATTTTTTTACTGCAGGCCCAACGGACGCTGCCTTTGCCGTAGCTGGAGCAGGTTTTACTACTCCGCCCTTGCTGACCTTGGCACCGTACTTGGATCTTCCCTGCATACGACCTTCCACTCCTCCGGCATCAAACGCACCTCTTACAATGTGATATCTGACCCCGGGCAGGTCCTTTACCCTTCCTCCCCTGACAAGCACAACCGAGTGCTCCTGTAGATTATGTCCCACGCCGGGTATATAAGCTGATATCTCGATACCGTTAACAAGCCTTACCCTTGCTACTTTCCTTAGCGCTGAGTTAGGCTTTTTGGGTGTCGTCGTATATACCCTTACACAGACTCCCCTTTTCAAAGGATTCTTTTCAAGGGCCGGAGCCTTGCTCTTGGCCTTTTTCTTGCTCCTGGCCTTCCTAACTAACTGGTTTATCGTTGGCATTCATATCCTCCTGTGTTTAACGCGATCAGCCTTCTGTTCCGCCTTCAATGTTCGGGACAAGTTCGATATCCCTGTGACCCACAAAACCCGTGCCTGCGGGTATCAGCTTGCCGATTATTACGTTCTCTTTAAGGCCGTACATGTCGTCGGTCTTCCCCCTGATGGCCGCATCGGTAAGGATCCTGGCGGTTTCCTGGAATGAAGCCGCAGAAATAAAGCTTTCTGTCGAAAGAGACGCTTTGGTTATTCCGAGAAGAACCTGCATCGCTTCGGCCTTCTCTCCCTTTATGGAATCGTTAATGCGGTCCAGATCCTTTTTGTCGATCAACTCGCCCGGCAGGAGCGTTGTGTCCCCGCCCGTAACTACCCTGACCTTTTTGGTCATTTGCTTTACGATGACTTCGATATGCTTGTCGTTTATCGTAACGCCCTGGCCGCGATATATCTTCTGTATCTCATCGACCAAGTGGGTCTGGGCTGTCTGAGCGTCAAAGATCCTGAGGGCATCATGCGGATTCATTATGCCGTCCGTAAGCTGCATGCCTTTAGTGATCTTGTCGCCAGATGTAACATGGATCCTTGTGTCATAAGGCACGAAATATTCCTTCTTTTCATGGGCGCCTTTTATGGTTATCAGCCTTGTACCTTCCTTCTCGGAGATCTCGACAGAACCTTCGATCTCGGAAAGAAGTGACGGGTCCTTGGGGCGCCGTGCCTCAAAAAGCTCCTCAACCCTTGGCAGACCCTGGATGATGTCCCTTGTCTTGCTGGGATCCCTTCTGATGCTCTCAACTTTTGCCAGCAGCGTACACGCATCTATCATCTCACCATCGCTGACATTAAACCTTGAGCCGGCAAGTATCATGTAGTTCTCTCCGGGTGCGATCGTTATTTCCTTCTTTTTCTTGCCTCCAACGGCAAGTACCACACCGGGGGACTTTGCGACCACTCCCTGTGCGATGTCCTCATCGGCATTCACCTTTTTGCCGACCTTTACAAATACCTTGGCGCCGGCCGGCACATCATATGATTTTTTCAGCTTCGGATTGTAAACAAATATCTCGCCGTCGTTCTTGGCTATGTACTCTACTATCGACTTTTCCTCGATCTTCTTCTTCCTCTCAAGGATATCTATGCCTATGAACATGATCTTGCCGGGTGCGCTGGACACAATGTACTCATAGGTCGGATCATATTCCGCCACTACATCACCTGACCCGATCTGGTCCTTGTCCTTCACCTTCATTATCGCCCCTAAAGGAATGACGCATTTTTCCCTCTTATCCTTGATCTTCACGTATATGGATGAAAGCCTCGTGACCATTTTCACCTTATCGCCTGATTCATCCTTTACTTCCTTGATCTCCATTCCTTCATCGAATTCGACCTTGCCGCCGTGCCTTACTTTTATGCGGACCGTCGCGCCTTTATGTAGCGCAACGCCACCGATATGGAACGTTCTCATTGTCAGCTGCGTGCCCGGCTCCCCAATCGACTGTGCGGCGATAATACCTACCGCCTCACCGATGTTGACATGCCCGCCGTGAGAAAGGTCCCTGCCGTAGCACTTCTGGCACAGTCCCCTCTCCGTAGCACAAGTGAGTGTCGACCTGACCTGGACCTTTTCTATGCCGCATGTAGATATCGAGTTAGCCTGCTCTTCAGTTATTTCGTCGCCGGTTTTCGCGATGACCTCCCCTGAGATCGGGTCGGCGACATTTTTCGTGACGATCCTGCCGACGATCCTAGCGCTTAACGGCACTATTTCTTCATACCCCTCCCTGACACTTGACAGCGTGATCCCTTCCTTTGAACCGCAATCCTCCTCGATTATCATCACATCCTGGGCGACATCAACGAGCCTTCTTGTTAAATATCCTGAATCAGCGGTGCGGAGAGCCGTGTCAACTAGACCTTTCCTCGCGCCATAAGATGAAATGAAGTATTCTGTAACGTTCAATCCTTCCTTAAAGTTTGTTTTGATGGGTATATTTATGATATTGCCGGAAGGATCGGCCATAAGACCCCTGATGCCGGCAAGCTGTCTTACCTGCTGAAGGCTTCCCCTTGCTCCGGAGAACGCCATGATATATACCGAGTTAAGCTTGTCAAATCCCTTAAGCATCTGCTGGGTCACTTCCTCGGTAACATTGCTCCAGATGTCGATCGATCTTATGAACCTTTCCTTGCCTGAAAGTGTGCCGGCTTTATATTGCTTGTCAAGCTGGTCAACCTTTTGAGCGGCTTTGTTTACTATGGTCTTCTTGGATGCCGGGATCTTAAGGTCTTCAATCGAGATGGAGATGCCGCCCAGGGTCGCATATTTAAAGCCCAGGCGCTTTATCTCATCGGCTATTTCTGCCGTTATTGAAGCTCCAAACCTTGTATAGAAAGACGATATCATCTGCTCGAGCTTCTTCTTGCCAACGGTATGATTTATGTACTCAATTTTCTCATCCGGGGAGTGCTTTTTGACGACCTTGCTCAGTGTGTTATTGAACTTGACCCTTCCCACCGTCGTCTTGATCATTTCGCCGTTTATCCTCACATTTACCAATGCATGCAGGTGGACCGCTTCAAGGTCCTGCGCCACCATTGCCTCCGAGGGATTTGCAAAATTCATGCCTTTTCCCTTTTCGATCCTTTCATCATCAACCGTCAAATAATAAACACCAAGGACCATGTCTTGAGTAGGTGTGACGATCGGTCGCCCAGAAGCTGGCGAGAGTATATTGTTCGATGAAAGCATCAATATCCTTGATTCGACCTGAGCCTCGGTGAGCAGCGGCACGTGCACCGCCATCTGGTCACCGTCAAAGTCGGCATTGAAAGCCGGGCACACAAGTGGATGTATCTGGATCGCTTTACCTTCAACAAGTATAGGTTCAAAAGCCTGGATGCCGAGCCTGTGCAATGTAGGCGCGCGGTTGAGAAGCACAGGGTGCCCTTTAATGACCTCTTCAAGAACGTCCCAGACGACAACCTCACGCCTTTCTATCTGGCGTTTCGCGTTCTTGACGTTCTGCGAGTATCCCCTTTCAACAAGCTTCCTGATGACGAACGGTTTGAACAGCTCAAGCGCCATTTCCTTTGGCAGGCCGCACTGGTGCATCTTGAGCGTGGGTCCGACGACTATGACGGACCTTCCTGAATAGTCGGTCCTCTTGCCAAGCAAATTCTGCCTGAACCTGCCCTGCTTTCCTTCTATTATATCTGAGAGTGATTTAAGCGGCCTTCCTGTTGAACCCGTGACGGCTCTCTTCCTCCTCCCATTATCTATCAGCACGTCAACAGCTTCCTGCAGCATCCTTTTTTCGTTCCTTACGATCATCTCAGGAGCTCCCATGGAGATTATTTTCTTCAGCCTGTTGTTCCTGTTAAGCACTCTCCTGTAAAGATCGTTCAGGTCCGAGGTGGCAAAACGACCGCCTTCAAGCTGCACCATCGGACGGAGATCGGGTGGCATGACGGGAACTATCTCAAGGATCATCCATTCCGGCCTGTTCAATGATTTTAAGAAAGCTTCTGCAACTCGCAGTCTCTTGATCACCTTCATCCTTTTCTGGCCGACCGCGGTCTTCAGGTCCCTTCTAAGCTTCGCCACGAGCGTCCCTATATCGATGGAGTTGAGGACATCCCTGACCGCTCTGGCCCCCATCTCAGCCTTAAAGCTGCTTCCGTACTTCTCTCTTGCCTCCTGATATTCCGCTTCTCTTAACACCTGCCCCACCTTGATCTTGACCTTTTCTTTTCCTGACGCGTTCACCTCTGTGATCATATAAGCGTCATAGTAAATGACCTCTTCAAGGCTTTTCGTTGAGATATCAAGGATAACACCCATGAAGCCGGGTATACCCCTTAAGAACCAAACATGTGAAACGGGAACGGCAAGTTTTATATGCCCCATTCTTTCTCTTCTTACCCTTGATGTGGTCACCTCAACGCCGCATCTTTCGCAAACAATGCCTCTATATCTGACGCGCCGGTACTTGCCGCAGTGGCATTCCCAATCCTTGACCGGACCGAATATCTTCTCATCAAAAAGGCCTTTACGCTCGGGTTTGAAAGTCCTGTAGTTTATCGTTTCTGGCTTTTCAACTTCACCGTGCGACCAAGAAAGGATCCTCTCTGTGGATGCCAGCCCTATCTTTATCTTTTCAAATGTTTTGAATTCTTTGGCCTTGAACTGCATACGTTAAGCTTTTGCCTCCTTCTTGAACATCCTTTTGCCAAAGATGTTTTTTGCCTCCGCCCCTACCTCTTCGTCAACGTTCACTTCCTTGCCTTCGTCTGACAGTGTCCTGACATCAAGGGCAAGACTTCTGAGCTCCTTTATAAGGACCTTGAACGATTCCGGTATGCCTGGCTTTCCCATCGGTTTCCCTTTGATTATCGCTTCGTAGACTTTCGACCTGCCCACGACGTCATCGCTTTTAACGGTCAAAAGCTCTTGCAGGGTATACGCGGCGCCATAAGCTTCAAGCGCCCAAACTTCCATTTCTCCGAAACGCTGACCTCCGAATTGGGCTTTGCCCCCCAGCGGTTGCTGTGTGATAAGCGAATACGGACCTGTCGATCTGGCATGCATTTTATCGTCAACAAGGTGGATCAACTTCATTAGGTACATGTAGCCAACAGCTATCGGCCTGTCAAAATACTTCCCTGTTCTTCCGTCCCTCAATGAGACCTTTCCGCTCTTGTCCACCCAGCTGTATCCCCGCTTCGATCCGGCTTTTTCAAGCTCCTGCTCGACCTTGATGCGCGAACCGTCCTCCATGATCGATTCGTCAAAGGTCGGGACCTCATAATTGCATCCGAGTATGTGCGCCGCATGGCCCAGGAGCAGCTCAAAGATCTGCCCGATGTTCATACGGGAAGGCACGCCAAGCGGATTGAGCACGACATCAACAGGTGTGCCGTCAGGAAGATATGGCATATCCTCTTCCGGGAGTATTTTCGAAACGACCCCCTTGTTGCCATGGCGCCCCGCCAGCTTGTCGCCTATCGATATCTTTCTAAGTTGAGCTATGTATACTCTGACCAGCTCGTGGATCCCGGGAGGAAGCTCATCGCCCTTCTCCCTTGAAAATATCCTTACCGCCACGACTTTCCCCACATCTCCGGGTGGGACGCGAAGCGACGTATCCCTCATATCCCTCGCCTTATCCCCGAAGATCGCCCTGAGTAATTTCTCCTCTGCAGGAAGCTCCGTTTCGCCTTTAGGCGTCACTTTCCCGACAAGGACATCCCCCGGGCCGACCTCAGCACCAGGAATTATGATCCCTCTTTCGTCCAGGTTCTTTAAGGCGTCCTCCGCAACATTAGGTATTTCTCTGGTTATCTCTTCCATGCCGAGTTTTGTGGCTCTTACATCTATCTCGAGCCTCTCTATGTGTATAGATGTGAAAACATCTTTCTTCACAAGTTTCTCTGACATCAGTATTGCGTCCTCATAGTTGTAGCCTTCCCACGGCATGAAGGCAACAAGTATGTTCTTGCCAAGAGCAATTTCGCCAAGATCGGTCGCGGAGCCGTCCGCGATTATCTGCCCTTTCTTCACTCTATTTCCCGATTTAACGATCGGTCTTGAGTGTATGCATGTATTCTGGTTCGACCTCAGGAACTTTGAAAGCTTGTAAGTGGTCTGCTTTTTGCCGCTGCCGATTATTATTTCGTCCGCAGTGGCTCTTTTGACCACGCCGTCACTCTCCGCGATCGTCAGGAGCCTGCTGTCCTTGCCAACCCTCCCCTCAAGGCCGGTCCCGACATAAGGAGCTTCGGGCAGTAAAAGCGGGACTGCCTGGCGCGACATGTTCGCCCCCATCAGTGCCCTGTTAGCGTCATCGTGTTCCAAGAACGGGATCAAAGCGGTCGTAGCACCGACCACCTGATCCGGAGCGACCCCAATAAAGTCAACTTCCTTGGGATATGCGAAACTGAATTCCCTCTTATGCCTTATGGGAACATGTTCATTAAGTATTTTACCGTTCTTATCGACTGAAACATCGGCCGGGCCTATGCGATAATAATCCTCAACATCTGCGGTAACATATTCGATCTTCTTGGTGATCCTGCCGTTTTTGACCCTTATGTACGGGGTTTCGATGAAACCGTACTTATTAATGCGTGCGTAAGTGCCCAAAGAAGCTATAAGACCCGCATTAGGTCCTTCCGGTGTTTCTATAGGACATATCCTCCCGTAATGGGAAGGGTGTATGTCCCTGACCTCAAAACCGGCCCTCTCCCTGGTAAGGCCTCCTGGTCCAAGCGCGGAAAGCCTTCTCTTGTGGGTCAGCTCAGCAAGCGGATTTGTCTGGTCCATGAACTGGGAAAGTTGGCTGGACCCGAAAAATTCCCTGATGATCGCCGAAAGCGGCCTTATGTTGATGATCATCTGCGGTGTTATATTCTCTCCTGCCTTTACGACCATTTGCTCCTTGATCAGCCTCTCAACGCGTGAAAGTCCTATCCTGAACTGCCTCTGCAACAACTCCCCGATCGACCTGACCCTCCTGTTGCCAAGATGATCGATGTCATCAGGCATGCCTTCTCCGCGGTTTATGTTTATCAAGTATTTGACAATGCCAACAATATCTTCCCTCGTAAGCACGTATTTATCGTCAGGCACCTTCATGTTGAGCTTCTTGTTCATCTTGTACCTGCCTACCCTGCCGAGGTCATAACGCTTATTGTTAAAGAAGAGGTTGTTCAAGTAGACCTGCGCGCCTTCCATCGTTATCGGGTCCCCCGGTCTCAATTTCTTGTATATCTCGACCAGCGCATCCTCTTTAGGTTTATATGGATATTCCTTCAGGGTCTTTCTGCCGAAATCGCTGTCCCCAAGAACGGCCTTGACCTCTTTTTCCAGACAGCCAACTGCTGAAAGGAAAGTGGTGATCGGGACCTTTCTTGTCCTGTTTATCCTCGCATAGATAATACCCGCCGCATCCGTTTCTATTTCCAGCCAAGAACCCCTGTCAGGGATCACGGTGGCGAAATAAACGATATGCCCCTTGCCTAATTTCTTGTTCTCCTTAAAGTATACGCCGGGCGATCTCACAAGCTGGCTTACAATGACCCTTTCCGCACCGTTAATAATGAAGGTGCCGCGTTCGGTCATCATTGGAAGGTCCCCGATAAAAACATCCTGGGATTTCACTTCACCGGTCTGTTTGTCGATAAGCCTTGTGGCTATCTTAAGGGGCACACTATAGTTTACCTCCCTGATCAGGCAATCAGTGGGGCCGTACTTTGGTTTACCCAGCTTAAAGTCGCCGTTAAACTCAAGCTCATACCTTCCCTCATACCCCTTTACGGGAGAGAACAACTTCAATTCATCGCTAAGCCCCTCATCCAGGAACCATTTAAAAGACTCAGTTTGGATCGCCACCAGATCGGGCGGTTCAATAAGTCTTTTCTGCAAGTTCCCGAACAATTTTATTCTTGTCTGCGGCCTTGATCCCACTTTTTTCCTCCTTGATTACCTTATCTCCGCTTTCCCGCCCTCAACCTCCACCTTTTTCTTTATTTCCTCAGCCTCTTCCTTTTTTACCCCTGATTTGATCGGTTTGGGAGGATTGTCAACCAGGTCTTTAGCCTCTTTCAGGCCTAAGCCGGTCACTTCCCTAACTGCCTTAAGTACCTGTATCTTCTTGTCGCCGGCCGAAATAAGGATAACATCAAATGTGTCCTTTACTTCCGCGGCTCCGGCAGCAGCGCCACCAGCGGCGGCCACTCCCACGATTGAAGGAGCTGCAGAAACACCGAATTTCTGCTCAAGGTTCTTTACCAGATCCGAAAGTTCAAGCACCGTCATGCCCTCAATGCTGCTCATGATCTCTTCTATTTTCCCTTTTGTCATTCAATTCACCTCCCTATCTATTACAATTATGATAGAAACTACGTTTCCTCTGCCCCGACTTGTCGGGGCACGGGCTGCCCTCTACCCATCGGGTCAATATATACAACTAATCCCTTAGGTTTGAGGCTTTTTGTCCTTAATGGCGACCAAGGCATAAACGAGATTCCTTATCGTCCCCTGCAGAACGTTTACCAGCCCGTATATAGGCGATGCAATGCCGCCGACGACCCTTGCAAGAAGCACCTCTCTTGGAGGAAGCTTGGCCAGAGCCTTCACGGCCGCGCCGTCCAAGAATTTTTTATCGAACACTCCGGCCTTAATGACCGGTTTTTCATTCTCCTTTATGAAGTCTGAAAGGACCTTTACCGGAGCCACCGGATCGCCATAACCGAACAAAAAAGCGTTAGGGCCTGCGAGCATGGACGCAAGGTCATTCACGTCGCCCCCCTTAATGGCAATGTTGGTCAACGTATTCTTATAGACCCTGAACTCGGCATCAGCCTTTCTAAGCTCTCTTTTCAGCTTGGTAACTTGAGCAACGGAAAGACCGGAATATTCCGTCAAAACGACTATCGAGCTCCTCTTGAACCTGTCCTTGATGTCGTTGACAGAATCAACCTTTTCTTTCCTGGGAGCTTTCTTTGTTGCCACTTTTTCTTTCATCTTAAGCCTCAACCTCTTTCAAAAGACCATTCACGTCGATCTTGACCGAGGGTCCCATTGTCGGCGAGATCAATATGGATTTTATATATGTTCCTTTAATGGTTGACGGTTTTGCCTTATGCACGGCCTCAAAAACAGCCCTCAAGTTCGAAGCTATCTTATCTTCGCTGAAAGACAGCTTGCCGAGCGGCAAATGTATCACTCCCGTCTTATCGTTCTTGTACTCCACTTTACCCTTCTTGAACTCAGAAACGGTCTGTTTAATGTCAAAAGTGACCGTGCCTGTTTTGGGATTCGGCATAAGCCCTTTCTGTCCAAGGATCTTGCCAAGTCGTCCGACCTGCCCCATTATGTCCGGAGTCGCAATCACAACATCAAAATCCAGCCATCCGCCCTTTATCTTTTCAATAAGGTCATCGCCGCCAACATAATCCGCGCCGCCTTCCTCTGCCTCCCTGACCTTTTCGCCCTTGGCGAGAACAAGGACCTTCTTCGATTTGCCTGTACCTGAAGGAAGGAGGACCGTACCCCTTACCTGCTGGTCGCTTCTCTTAAGGTCAATGCCTAGTTTTATGGAAAGGTCGATCGTCTCATCAAACTTCGCCACACCAAGCTGCTTGACCAGTTTTACGGCCTCATCAACCTGATAGGCCTTTTCCCTGTTAACAAGTTTCCATTTTTCAGCGTATTTCTTTCCCATTATCGCAATTCACCTATATATATGTATAACTCTATTTTACCTGGATGCCCATATTCTTTGCCGTACCTTCAACAATCCTCATGGCCGCTTCAATACTGTTGGCGTTCAGGTCCGGCATTTTTATCTCCGCAATTTCCCGTAACTGGTCTTTTGTGACTGCGCCTACCATGACCTTGTTCGGTTCAGCAGAGCCTTTTTCTATCTTTGCCGCTTTCTTAAGGAGATTTGACACCGGCGGCGTCTTTAGTACGAAGGTAAAAGACCTGTCCTCATATATGTATATCTCGACCGGGATCACGTTATCGCCTTTATCCTGGGTCTTGGCATTGTAAGCTTTGCAGAATTCCATTATATTGACGCCGTGCTGACCCAGCGCGGGACCGATCGGGGGCGCTGGATTGGCCTTCCCTGCCTGGATCTGAAGCTTCACTACCGTTTTCAACTTCTTTGCCATCGCTTATACTACCTTTTCCGCCTGCTCAAAATCGATCTCCACCGGAGTATCACGCCCAAATATGTTGACAAGCGCTTTTATCTTTTCTTTATGAAAGTTTACTTCTTCAACTGTTCCCGTATATCCTCTGAAAGGCCCTCCGATTATCCTTATCGTCTCGCCTTTCTCAAACGCTACTTCTATCTTTTCCTCTCTGACCCCAAGCTGCTTTAGGACCCTTTGCATTTCTCTGTCAACAACAGGTATCGGCCTTACCTTATCCCCTATGAACCTGGCCACTCCATGTGTTTGTCTTATCGTGTACCATGAGCTCTCATCAAGGACCATTTCTATGAAAATATAGCCCGGGAACATCTTCTTCTTCTTCTCTACCCTTTTACCCTTCCTTATCTCAACTGTATCCTCTTCCGGTACAAGGATATTAAATACCCTGCCTTCCAGTTCGGTCCCTTTAATGTCCCTTTCTATCGCGCTCTTGACCTTGTCCTCAAAGCCGGTTAGCGTCTGTATGACGTACCACTTTCTATCGTCGCTTGGTTCCTCTTCTTTTTTTGAGCCTTTCTTTTTCCCTTCCTTACCCTGCCTGCCGGCAGGCAGGTTTGGTTCCTTTTGTTCCTCTTCAGCTGCGGTCTCGGTTTTTTGTACTTCGGGGGCAACCGGCACTTCAATTTCTTCTTTTACGGACTGCTCCTCCGTCCCGCCCGGTTTTTTTTCGCTTTCCTCTTTCATTGGCTCTCCTTCGATCATCTTGCCCTTATCCTTAAAAGCCTTTCAAACAATTTCGCAAGCCCAATGTCGATCGATAGTATAAAAAATCCAACAAGAAAGATCACGATCAGGATGATCACTGTGGCCGCAAAAATATATCTTTTGTCGGGCCAAACAACCTTTCTTGCTTCCGACCTGACCGCTATAAAATAATTCACTATCTTGTCTTTTGCCTGCGTTATTCCTGCCATAATAATACGAACTTATTGTTCCTCCTGAACACACAAAGGCCATTCTGCCGCGGACCGTGAAAGCTGCATTTCCTTCGCCAGCGTTCGCACAGTTCATGGCAGGCCCGACAGGTCTCGAACCTGCAACCCCCGGTTTTGGAGACCGGTGCTCTACCAGTTGAGCTACGGGCCTCCGCCTAACTTACTTTTCTTCTTTGTGAGGCGTAGACTTCCTACACCATTTACAATACTTCTTCAATTCAAGCCTTGCGGTCGTTGTCTTTTTATTTTTTGTAGTCGTATAGTTCTTACGCTTACAAACCGTACAAGATAAAGTTATGATCTCTCGCATTCTTTCGCCTCAAAAATATTGATTTACTAGCAAAAAACAAAAAAACTGAAAGGACAAAATATCCCTTCAACCAGAATTTTCTGGATTAAATAGGGAAATTTCGCCTGTCATTTCAGACAAAGGAGCATTTTATTGCAGCCGTGAACTCTTGTCAAGGGCTTTTTTGATAAATCCGCAGTCTGTATTATGGATCGGATTACAGTTCCGGCCTTCTAAGAGACGTGTCCTTGCGGCTGATCGGCCTTACCTTGGGCCTTTTGACGTCATAAACGCAGTATGTTTTCAGAGGCTTGAACATCTTCTTGATCTTATGCAATTCATCGGGAGAGATCGGCTTAGCTATATCCCTTCTGCTTCGAGGAGAACAGGGACGCAATGGCGTATTGATCTGGACCTCTATTGGTCTTATTTTCTTTGCCAATAATGATATATCGCGAGCATGCTCTTTGTTCTGGGGAACGAACATCACTTGCAATGCCAATTTTCCTGGATGTTCTTTATTGAATTTTTTTATTCCCGCCAATGTCTTTCGAAATGTGATGCCCCGGGCAGGCTTGTTGATAAGATCGAAGGTCTTCTCGTTGTGGGCATCCAGTTTTGCTATTACCATATCAGCCAAGGCAAGGTCATCCCTGACATGTTTTTCGTTCATAAGCGAAGCATTTGTCAGAACTGTAACTTTTATTTTCGTCCTTTTTTTCAGCTCCGATATAACCCCCCCAAGGTTCTTTGCCAATGTCGGCTCGCCCAAGCCGGAAAAAGTTATCGACTGGACGCGTACGCGTAATCGCGGCAGCTTTTCAAATTCAGATATGATCTCTTTTGTCGGAACGAACACCCTTCTCTTCGTATAATGCTTCTTTGTCCTGCCAAGCTGGCAATAGTTGCAGTCGAATGTGCATTTTTTTGATCTTGAGATCAGGTCGATCCCGAGAGATCTTTTGAGGCGCCAGCTCGCGACAGGCCCATAGATATGTTTCATTTCACGTCCTTTACGCCCCTCAGCGACACATTCTTGACATAGGGCCTCGCAGCTTCCATCATTCCCTCGAGCTTTTCCTTTGAATAAGGATTGACTTTCCTCAAATTAATATCCCATGTATTTTTCGGATCAAATTGCTGAAGCACGAACCTTTCGGCGTCCTTAATTCCTTTTGCGATGTCCTCGATATCATTTTCGCTTAAAAGACCCGGCACGACCGTAGTTCTGAACTCATAATGCAATCCACTTTCAATGATCACCTTTATGCTGAGCTTGATCATATTTAGGTCCGTCTTGACCCCGGAGAGCTTATCATATCTCTCATCAAGCGGCGCCTTTATGTCCATAGCTATGTAATCAACAAGCTTTTTATTGATCATCTCTTCGAGCGCTCGCGGGTCCGTACCGTTCGTGTCAACCTTAACAAGAAAATCCAGTTCCTTGATCGCCCTCAAGAATTCGAAAAGCCCTCTATCTTTATGCAGACAGGGCTCCCCTCCGGTCAAACATATCCCGTCAATGAAATCCTTATGGCTGATCAGGTACTTTTTTATTTTTTCAAACGGCACGGGATCATACTGATCCGGTAAATTAACTAATCCGAAGTTATGGCAAAATGGACATCTGAAATTACATCGGGGAACATAAAGAGTGGATACGACCTTTCCGTCCCAATCCAAAAGCGATGTTTCAATAAATCCTCTAATATCCAGGTCCATCAGCGTGGCATCCTTATTGGGGGATCATGAAAGCGGTTTGATCTCCGGCTGTTTGCCGCCGTTATCCGGTTGCTTTGCAGCTTCCTCATCCATCAACAGGACCGCTGCGGCAAGCACGGTCGTCCACAGCCCCCGCTGACCGATCGCACTTTGCACTATATTGGTGGTCTTTACGATCTTATCGGAAAGTTTCCACGACTCCTGCCTTTCATCCCAGCTGCTTTCCGGATCGAAAGGTATACCCTGAATCGTGGCAAGCATCTGTGCAGCAAGGTCTTCCGCATAATCGCCGCACTCCTCATCCGTTTTCCCGAACGCGTGATGTTCGCTCAAGTATCCGTAGCTGTTCACGTCGGAAGGAATGGCTACTCCTACCGATGCTGAGACAAGCCGGTGAGGCTCTTCTGTCTCGTTCCTCGCAAGCACTATGAAAGTGACCTCTCCCGGTCGCAGGAGTTTTATCCCCTGTTCTTTTGAGATCAATTTGCAGTTAGGAGGGAAAATGCTGGAAACATGGACGGAGTTGACGGCCTGTATGTCCGCATCCCTTAGCGCCATTTCAAAGCTGACTAGTTTTTCCCTGTGCCTTCCGACTCCTTTGGTCAAGAACATCCGGATTGGGACAAGATTGCTCAATATTGATTACCTCTTATTTTGCTCTTACGATACCTTTATTACCGATACCGGGCATGAATCTGCCGCTTCTTTGATAGTTGCCTCGTTCGCGGCAAGGTCGGCTCCGGCTTTTACAACCGCAACATCCTTTACCTCAAAGACATCAGGACAGATCTGCTCGCAAAGACCGCAGGCAGTGCAGCCGTCCTCGATCGTTACCTTGGAAATCGCCATGATATTCCTCCTAAAAAATATTTCCTGAATAGTTTATCAAATTTATTCCGATAAGTCTATTATTTATTAACACTACTGACTGATCGTTGACTAAAAAGACATATATTTGAAGATGGGTCAGGGTTTTGACGCTTGTTTGAAATTGGATGCTGGGCATGGATGCTGGATTTAACCCTAACTTCAATGCCCAACTTCCATACCAATCCAGCATCTATACCTTGACCCGACTTCGATAGACAGCAACATTGGTCATAAATAGAATGTGTAGATCACTACTCTTGCCCGCAGTTTATATTGGTGTATAATACGCCACATGAAGTTAAGACCCAGCGTATTGATAGTGATAAGCTTTTTGCTCGTCATCCTCATCGGCGGGATCCTTTTGAGCCTGCCTGTTTCATCGGCAAAAGGCACGCCCACGGATTTTCTTGATTCATACTTCACCGCAAATTCAGCGACATGCGTTACGGGTCTTGTGACGCTTGATACCGGGCCGCACTTTTCACTTTTTGGCAAGATTGTTTTGATCGTGCTCATGCAGGTAGGCGGGCTTGGGTATATGACCTTCTCCGCGTTCTTCATGCTCATCATGAGGAAGAAAATGTTCATCTCGGAAAAGCTGCTCGTTCAAGAGGCCCTCAATGTGTATTCGGCAACAGAAACGATCCCGATACTCAAGCGCATATTCAAGATAGTTTTTACTATCGAATGCATTGGAGCTTTGGTCCTTTTCTTTAGATGGCTGCCGGAGCTTGGATTCAACCAGGCGCTGCTTTACGCGGTCTTCCACTCTGTTTCAGCGTTCAATAACGCGGGATTCGCCCTGCCTCCGAATTTTACCAATCTTGCGCCGTACGTGACGGACATAGTCATCAATTTGACGATAACAACGCTCATAATAATCGGGGGCATCGGCTTCATTGTGCTTTCCGATTTCCTGCATGCAAAAAAGATGTCGCTTCATTCAAAGATAGTGCTCACGACCACTGCCCTCCTCATAATAACGGGAACTGCCGCGTTCATGTTCATTGAATATTCTAATCCTCAGACCATAGGCCCTCTTGGTTTTGGCGATAAGCTGCTTGCTTCATACTTTCAGGCGGTAACGCCCAGAACGGCCGGCTTTAACACGGTCAACATCGGGGCTTTATTCCCCGCGACGCTCATCATAACCATGTTCCTTATGTTCATAGGCGCAAGCCCGGGAGGCACCGGAGGAGGCATAAAAACGACGACCTTTGCCGTGGTCGCCTCAACTATAAGGGCTACGCTGAAAGGATTGAAAGATACTGTGATGTTCAGGCGCCGCATACCGCATGAAACGGTAAGGAGGTCCTTCGCCATAACAACTCTTGCCTGCATGGTGGTCGTGGTCGGCGTGCTGGCCCTTAACTATTTTTCCGGGTTCAGCCTAATGGAGTCGGCATTTGAGATCTTCTCGGCTTTCGGCACAGTCGGCCTTTCCATGGGCATAACCCCCGATCTGTCATCTGCTGGAAAAATCGTCGTGATTGTAGTAATGTTTATTGGCCGTGTCGGGCCTTTGACAATGGCTCTTTCGCTCTTATTGCAGGAAAAGGAACCACGGATAGAGTATCCGAAAGAATCGATATCGATAGGATAAGCAAGGGGGAAAAAATATGAAAAAGCAGTTTGCGGTTCTTGGCCTTGGAAGGTTCGGATCAAAGGTGGCGCGCGAGCTTTTCTATAAGAAACAGGAGGTCATAGTGGTCGATAAGGACGAGGAGAAGATACAGAGCATAAAGGATGAAGTGACCCATGCATACCTTGGCGACATATCTGACGAACAAGTGCTCATCGAGGCCGGGATACCTGATTGCGACGTGGTCGTGATAGCAGAGAGCTCAAACGTTGAGTCCAACCTAATGGCCGCTCAGATCTGCAAGAACCTCGGGATAAAGAAAGTGATCTGCAAGGCAAAGAACACCCTGCACGGCAACATCCTCAAGAAGATCGCTGCAGACCAGGTTGTCTATCCTGAACAGGACACTGCCATAAAACTTGTGAGCAAACTGACGTCCGAAGGCATACTTGATTACTTTGACCTCGGAGGGGAACTTAACATTGTTGGCATCACTGCTCCGGACAAAATGATCAACAAAACGCTGGGCGATCTTGAGCTGAGGAAGAAATTCAACGTGACGGTCCTCGGGATAAAGCGCAGCAGCGAGATCGTGTTCAACCTGACAGCGGACACAAAGATACTGGATGGTGATGTCCTGATAGCATTTGGCGAGGTTGACGCGCTAAAGAAGATGCATCTTGATATAACTCACAGCACCTGATATCCAGAAAGACAAATATCGATATGTCAAAAATTGGGATAATAGGCGGATCCGGGCTGGATAAACCTAATATATTAAAGAATCCGACCGAAAAGGATGGCACTAATAAATTTGGCACCCCATCCTCAACGCTTACATGCGGGGAGATCGGCGGCGTGCCTGTTGTCATTTTAGCTAGGCACGGTAAAGAACACAGCATACCACCGACAAAGGTAAATTTCCTTGCAAATATCTATGCTTTAAAAGTAGAAGAATGTACTCATATCCTTTCTGCCACGGCGGTCGGCTCGCTCAGGGAAGAGATCAAGCCGGGCAACCTTGTTTTCCCTTCGCAATTCATTGATTTTACGCGACACAGGAACCTAACATTTTTTCATGATAAAGTGGTGCATACACCTATGAGCGAACCTTACGACAAAAAACTGACCGAACTCCTTTGCAAAACAAGCAAAGAACTGGGGTATGAATATAACAGGGATGTTACAGTCATTACGATCGAAGGACCAAGGTTCTCGACAAAGGCTGAAAGTCATATGTTCAGGTCGTGGGGTGCCGATATAATAAATATGTCCACTTGCCCTGAGGTCATCCTAGCGAAGGAATTAAACATTCCCTACCAGACCATTGCAATGTCGACCGATTATGACTGCTGGAAGAAAAACGAAGAGTCTGTGACATTTGAAATGGTAATGAAAACAATGAACGAAAATACAGAAAAAGTGAAAACACTCCTTATTAAAGCAATACCAAGGATAATATAATGCCGATAAAATCCAGGATACGCACTGTTCCTCATTGGCCAAAAAAGGGGGTCATGTTCAGGGATATAACTACACTACTAAAGGACCCCGTGGGCTTCAAGATTTGCATCGATGATTTTGTGAGCAGGTACATAAAAAAGGATATTGATGTCGTTGTTGGCATCGATTCCAGGGGATTTATCCTGGGCGGCGCATTGGCATATCAGCTGGGTAAAGGTTTCGTTCCGATAAGGAAAAAAGGGAAACTCCCTTCTATAACGGAGAGTGAAGAATATGAGCTTGAATACGGCACCGATGTTATTGAAATCCATAAGGATGCTATTGAGAAAGGCCAAAAAGTCCTGATTATTGACGACCTTATCGCAACAGGAGGCACTGCCCTGGCCGCAGCTAAGTTGGTGAAGAAACTCCACGGAGAGGTCGTAGAACTGGGATTTATCGTTGACCTTCCGGATCTGGGCGGAAGGTCTAAGCTTGAACACGCCGGCTATAAAGTCTATGCACAGACATCATTCGAAGGCGAATGACCGTTCGCCGATACGAACTGGAGACGTACAATTAAAGTAAATAACAAGAACTATAGAACTGTTTGGATGGAAGGCTCGCATGTCTTCCTGATCGACCAGAATCTCCTCCCTTTTGATTTTAAGATATTCAGATCCAGCTCCTACCTTGATACATGCCACGCCATCAGGACGATGATCGTTCGCGGCGCTGGAGCAATTGGTGCTGCCGCAGGATTCGCTATGGCACAAGCGGTCTTGAAAGCGCCCAGGGTCGGATTTAAGACGTACATTAAAAATGCAAGGAAAAAGATCGAAGATACCAGACCTACCGCACAAAACCTGTTCTTTGCAGTAAAAAGGGTTTTCGATGCGGCATCGCGTTCCGATAATCCCGCGAAAGCCTCCGTTACCGAGGCTCATAATATTGCTGATGAGGATGCCGATAACTGCAGGATCATCGGTGAACTGGGAAGCAAGTTGATAAGAGATGGCGCAAATATTGAAACGCATTGCAACGCCGGCTGGCTGGCGTTTGTAGATTATGGATCTGCGCTCTCCCCCATTTATATTGCAAGGTCCCAAGGTAAAAGGGTATTTGTCTATGTTGATGAAACAAGGCCAAGGGGTCAGGGGGCAAGGCTGACCGCATGGGAGCTGAGCAACGAAAAGGTGCCACACGTTGTGATCCCGGATAATGCCGGAGCATATCTTATGTCCCAAGGAAAGGTCGATATTATTATCGTTGGAGCGGACAGGATCGCATCGAATGGAGATGTCGCCAACAAGATCGGCACGCTTGAAAAAGCCCTCGCCGCCAGGGAATTCAAAGTCCCCTTTTATGTTGCGGCCCCGATATCCACTTTTGACCTAAATTGCAGGATCGGAAAGGACATTCCCATAGAAGAAAGAAGCGAAGAAGAGGTCCTTTACCAAAGGGGTAGGACAAAAAGTGGCAGGATGGAGACCATACTTGTGAGCTCTCCGGGCTCAAGGGCTTATAACCCGGCTTTTGATGTAACCCCTGCAAAGTATATCACGGGGATTATAACAGAAAAAGGATTGATAAAGCCGTCACATCAATCGATAAAATCCTTATTGAAAATATGAAAGAAATAAGCGCAAGACCTAAGTTCGATACTAAGTTCCTTGCTGATAGTATTCCCGATATTGCCAAGATCAACTCACTTAAATATTGGTGCAGGAAATTCTGCAAGGCGGGTCTCATGCCGTTCTATGGCAGCGGTTCTTTTGGCAACATGAGCTTTCGCATAAAAGGCAACTCGTTCCTGATAACAGCTTCCGGGATAAAAGATCCTTCTTCAAATGAAAGTTTTGTAATGATCTCGTCGGTTGATCTTGAGAAAAGGATAGTGTACGCACATGGAAAAAGAAAACCCTCTTCCGAAAGCATGATGCACTATCTAATATATAAGAACAGAAAGGATGTTAACGCGATATTTCATGGACATAGTGACGAGCTGCTAAAGTATCATAGGAGGCTCGGAATCCCTTCAACGATAAGAGATGAAAGTTACGGCACGGTCAGGCTAGCAAAAAGCGTTCTGGATGTCCTGGATAATCACTTTTTTATGATTATGAAAGGTCACGGTTTTATATCCGTCGGCAAGAATATGGACAAAGCGGGCAAGCGAACGCTGGAGATATTAAAAATGCTGCGAAGTCGCTTGGCGAGGTTGACGCGCTAAAGAAGATGCATCTTGATATAACTCACAGCACCTGATATCCAGAAAGATATATCATATATCGATCGTCAGTGGGTCCTTCTCGGATGATCCCTGAAAAGGTAGACGCTCCTCATCCTTACGTCGACTTCCGGAATATCCTTTCTGATGGCTTCAAATATTTTGCCATCAAAATCTTTAATGTCCGCCAGAAAACCGTACACAAGATCATTTATTTCTTCTTGCGGGGCATCCTGGTTGATGCAATTGACAAGTTCCTCAAGGAAATCAAGACAGATCGCACCATGGCCTCTTGCAAGCTCCTCATATTCTTTTATTTTTTCCATGTTGGTCCCCTGGGAATGCAGCCGGCGAAGCTCGTTCATCAGTGTAATGTGTAAACTTACATCCATGATGGAGTTTATTCTGTCTATGACCTCGAGCAGCCTTCCGGCTTTTTTGCCTTTTGTTCTCTTCTTTCTCAGCATATGCTCATAGGATGTGTTAGGGTAAATTATCAACCTGTTAAATGGCGCAACAAAGAATCTGGGTACGTTCGCCTCCCTTAAAAAAGAGATGTTCTCCAAGACCTCACTAAGCGAATCATCCAGCAGATCATCGAACATGATAAAACCGCCGTCAACATGTATGCCCTCCTGTTGCAGCATCCTGATCGCCGCCATGTTCTCTTCCCTGGTCGTTTGCTTAAGATAACGCTTTAATTGTGAGTCGGATCCGCTCTCGATCCCAATGAACATTAAATTGAACCCTAATGTTTTCATCCTTTTAATTGTGTCGATCTTACTTTGCCTCTGCTCTGGCGTATCACTCGAAGAATATATGTCCTTGGTCCTGGCGGAGGCATAGAATTTGGTGTCTTCGCCGATCACTCCTTCGCGCTTCAGTCTTTCTATCTCGTCAAGCATCGTGCTCAGTCGGTCGACATCCGTCATAAAGTTGTCATCAACGAAATTAATGAACACCGGATGTTTCTTTGCGTTTTGCGCGATGTTCCTGATGACCTCTGCCACATTAAGAGGCAGCCACCGCCTGAGCATTGGAGATATGCTGCTGTTATAACAAAAAGAACACGGGACCTTTTTATCGCAGCCCCTCGAGCTTTCAATGCCCACCGTTACCTCATCCAAATGGAGGTTTTTCAGGTTCAACGGTTCCCAATCTATCTTTGGTGCCACATAATCGGCGGGATCGAATATCTTATCAAAAGTATATTTAACATTGCCTTTGTCCAGGTAATACATGTTTGGTATGGAACTGAGCGGCCGGCCTGATAGTATCTGCAGGGCCGTCTCTTCGCCGAACCATTTCACGACAAGTGCCTGCGGCAATGCTTCAAGCACCTGCTTGACGCTATTCCTGTCCAGGAATTCCTTGTTGCCGAATACGAACCGTATCCGTGCGAAAGCCTCGGGAGACAAGCGGGATTTGATCACTTTTACGAGCCGCAACGCGTTTGGAAGGGAACCCATTGTGACGGAAAGCCAGATATTATTAGGAGGGTTGCTTTCGATATTTCTGATAAGATTTTCATGCTCATTTAGCTCGCTGTCAAAATACCATATTTGCTGTGATAATTCCCCTTTGAACCTTTTTTCAAGGTAACCGGCAATTGTGTTCGCACCGGTGGCACTCATCGTGTAACCGCGCCATTCGGGAAATGCCACCCAAAGTATACTTTGAGGATCAGGCAGCCGTAAATTTGAGCTGTGGACCGCGCCTGTTCCTCCCGTAATAAGCGGATCTTGCCGCAACGTTGCAAGTCTGATCGGATTCCCTGTCATAGAACTTCCAAGTACGTTCATTTATTTAGCACCACTCCGATAAATCTGATATTATTATCCGGTTATATATCGCCAAATTAGGGGTCAGATTTCAGTTTTGGGGATAAATCCTCTTTGAAGTATTTGGGATGGGTTTGGGTCTTGATGCGGGTTCGAAGCTGGACGTTGGGTTAGGATGTTAGTCCAACTTCCCTGCCGGCCGGCAGGCAGGCCCAACATCTAAATCCAAACCAGCGTCTACACCCAAACCTAAACCATTGATCCGATCAAGGAAGTCTAATTCATTTCCCGGTCTTCACAGCTTCGATCAGGCTTTTATTGTTATTCTTAGGGCTATTAACCAAACTAGAGACCACATATGCTTCCATTTCCTTTTCAGGGTATGGATTCAGAAGCGACAGCAGCCGATCGATATCCGTTTCGCCTTCCTTAAGCCACATCGCCTCATGGTCTTTCCTTAATATGACCGGCATGCGGTCATGGATCTTTGCTACGAGCTTGTTCGAATCGCAGGTAATAATCGTATACGACCTGATCTCCTTCCCTTCCGCGTCCTTCCACACATCATAGAGGCCCGCAAAAGCAAAGAGTTCCTCGCTTTTCAATTTAATATAATAGGGTATCTTGGATCTTTCCTTATGCTCCCATTCATAGAAGCCGCTTGCCGGGACAAAGCATCTTTTTGTGTAAAGTGAAGAGCGGAAAGCCGGTTTTTGTCTGAGAGTTTCAACTCTTGCGTTTATTAATTTATACCCTATCCTGATATCCTTTGCCCAGCTGGGGATCAGCCCCCATTTCATCATCATGATCTGATTTGGGCTTTGCCTGATGACCACCGGCATCATCATTCCCGGGGCAATATTATAGTTCGGCTTGATCCGTCCTGATATTTGATCGATCTTGAACCGCTTGTAAAGGGACTCGCCTGAGGATAATGTATACCTTCCGCACATGGATCGATTATACAATACTATTGCGGAAATTGAACGTATTGACAGAGCATATGAGATTGCTATGATGCCCAACATCACAAAGGAGGTGAAAAAATGAAAAGAACTATTTGTATGATGTTGGTAATGGTGTTTCTTGTCCCATCGGTATGCTTCGGGGCTGACTATATAACCACCGGCGAGATAACCGGAAAGACCGTAGCTGCGGGGCTATGTTCACTTATATTATGGCCCGGGATAGGTCAGGTGATAAATGAAAACCCGGAGGAAAAATGCTGGTGGCACGCAGGCCTGGGTCTTCTCGATTTTGTTACCCATATCCCTTTGGTTAGACTGTGGTCAGGATATGACGGACTCGTGAATCGCCATGGCGGATATTACGGGGGCAAGATATAAGGATCCCTGATTTTAAAGAAACAGGCTCTTTAGGGATCGCAAGATACGCTCCGCATCCGCTAATAAGCCCGTTCCTGTGCGCGGAAAGACAGCATTTTGATAGGCTGATTATCTATTAAACAATCTCTTCTTGAATCCCAGCGCCACATTGACCAGCAAAACAAGCACGGGGACCTCGACCAGCGGGCCGATAACAGCGGCAAAAGCGACCCCTGAATTTATACCGAAGACTGCTACTGCAACGGCAATGGCAAGCTCAAAGTTATTGCTTGCCGCGGTAAAAGAAAGCGTTGCTGTTCTGCTATATCCCGCACCGGCTTTCTTTCCCATATAGAACGAGATCAGGAACATTACAATGAAATATATTAGGAGCGGTATCGCTATCCTTATGACATCCATAGGTATCTTTACGATATATTCGCCTTTTAATGAGAACATGACGATAATGGTGAATATCAGCGCAATAAGGGTAAGTGGGCTTATCCTGGGAATGAATTTACCCTCGTACCACTTCCTGCCTTTCAGCCTGATCAAAGAAGCCCTTGTTATCATTCCTGCCAGGAAAGGAATGCCAAGGTATATAAAAACGCTGATCGCGATCTGTGAGATGGAAATATTGACGATGACGCCTTTAAGCCCGAACCATTGCGGAAGAATTGTTATGAATACCCAGGCGTATATGGAATAGAACAGGACCTGAAAAACGGAATTAAAAGCCACGAGTCCGGCGCAGTATTCCGTATCGCCTTTTGCAAGGTCGTTCCATACTATGACCATGGCGATGCATCGGGCAAGTCCTATCATGATAAGCCCCACCATGTATTCCGGATACCCGCGCAGGAAAATGATCGCGAGCAGGAACATTAAAACAGGACCTATGACCCAGTTCTGCACCAGGGAAAGAATAAGGATCTTTTTATTATGGAAAACATCCAACAGCTCTTCATGCTTTACCTTTGCAAGCGGCGGGTACATCATGAGGATCAATCCTATGGCGATCGGGATGTTCGTTGTTCCGACCTGGAATGAGTTCCAGAAGCCGACAATTACGGGATAAAAATATCCCATGGACACGCCGATGATCATCGCGAGAAATATCCAGAGCGTCAAAAACCTGTCAATGAAGGATAGTCCTTTAGTTCTTGCGCTCATGTTCCCCTCCTTTTATTGCGCTAAGTTTTATGCTGGCAACGGAATGCTCCAGCGCTTTTAAGTCTTTCCGGCTGATAAGAGAGCTGCTTTTTACAACCTGAGCAGTTGCGTCATTAGCCATCGCTTCGACCGGATAATATGTTTCGCCAACGACCTTGATATCCTTGAACCCCGCATCCTTGACGCATTCCAGGTATTCTTTCTTGTTAATGGCGCCGGCAATGCAGCCTGTGTAAGCCGCGACGGATTCTTTAATGGTTTCGGGCAGTTCCTTTAACAGCACAAGATCTGATATCATCAAGCGGCCGCCAGGCTTTAATACCCTGAACGCTTCCTTGAAAACTTTTTTCTTGTCAGGTGAAAGGTTGATTACACAGTTGGAGATTATTATGTCCACAGAAACATCTTTAACCGGCAGTTTTTCGATCTCTCCTAACCTGAACTCGACATTCGCATATTTTCCTTTCTTTGCGTTCGCTCTTGCCTTATTGATCATTTCGGGGGTCATATCTATGCCTATAACGAGCCCTTTCCCCCCGACTTTTTTTGCGGCAAGGAAAGCATCGAATCCTGCTCCGCTGCCTAGATCAAGGACCACATCGCCTTCTTTTATTGATGCAAGGGCGATCGGGTTCCCGCATCCAAGGCCGAGGTTGGCTCCCTCCGGCACTTCAGCCATATCTTTACGGCTGTAGCCGACCATCCTGCTTACACTTTCCGCCGTATCCTGCGCGCCGCAGCAGGAAGACAAAGCACAACAGGAAGTACCTTTAAGGGCGATCTCAGCGTAAGCCCTTTTTACGTGCTTTTTAATGTCTCCGTGTTGTCTTTTCATGGATTATTTAGTCCCCTTCGCCTGTTCTTCCTTGATCCATTTAATTATCTGCTCTGTTTTCGGCAGCGGTTTACCTGAATGCTTAACTCTCTCGTTTATCACAAGTCCCGGGGTCATCATTATGTATTTCCCTATTTCAGCGATCTGTGTCACCTTGACAACGTTCGCCTGAATATTAAGCTCCGTTAAAGCCTGCTTCACCCTTCTTTCCATCTCCTGACAGTTGGGGCAGCCGGGCCCTAAAACCTTGATGTCCATTAACTATTTCACCCCCTGATGCATTTTTTTATCTGTTCAATATCAATGATATGGCCGGAGCATTTAAGCTTGCCGTTAATATACATTGCTGGAGTTACCACCATTCCAAACCTCTCGGCTATCAAATTTACATCCGTTATCTCATATACTTCCGCCTCGATTCCCATCTCCTCTATTGCGTGATGTATGTTGCGCAGGAGATCTTTTTGCTCTTCGCATTCAATGCCGACGACCTCTATTTTTATCATATCAAACACCTCCTAATATCAGATATAATCCGCCAATTATTATAAGAATTCCGCATGCCTTTTTTATTATAGATGTTCCTTTTGATCTCTCGTTCCAGTTTAAATATCTTTGCACGCCTTCAGAGAAAGTACCTGCGGCCACAATTACGCTGCAATGCCCTACCGCATAAGCAAGCAGAAGCGTAAGGCCATATATAAGCTTTGTTGAAGACATGCCGAAAACTATCGCGAGCATTGGTGCAAGATAAGCGAATGTGCACGGCCCCATTGCAATGCCGAAAACAAGCCCAAGCATGAATGCTGCAAAGTCACCATTTTTGCCATATATCCTTTTTTTGTCTATCCCGCAAAAGGTTGGGAACGGAACAACTTCCATCAGATTTAATCCTATGAATATAAGCACCGCCCCGACAAAATAATTGCCAAATGATCCAGTATCCCCAAGTATCTTCCCCATCAAGCCCGTTATTATGCCAATGCAAGCTATCATAATTAGTACTCCTAGCGAAAAAAGAAAAGATAACATAAAAGCCTTTTTAACGGACATATTTTCCCTGTCGCCAATAAAGCCAACAATAAGAGGGATGCTCGCAAGGTGGCATGGGCTTAATACTATACTTAGGATTCCCCAAACAAATGCAGCGCCAAGTGCGATCAATGGCATTGAGTTCAGCCCCGCGTATAGCACTTCGAAAATTCGGAGAACCATTATTTGACGCCTTTCATCTGAAGCACTTTCACAAGATCTTCTTTCGGGAAAAATCCTTCATGGCGATAATATTCATTCCTTTCCTTGTCCAGAAAAACCTGCGTAGGAATGATCCTTATCCCATATTTCTGAGCGTAAGGCCCACCAAGAAGCGAATTGACGTCATAGAACCTGACCAGAACCTGCCCATTATACTCTTTTTCGATTTCATCCATTATTTTCGCCATCATTACGCAAGGCGTGCAACCCACTGATCCCAGCTCTATAAATATGACCTTTATGTTGCGCGCTGGTTTTACCACCGGCGTTGCCGCGGCCATCGGTTCTTTTTGTACGGTCTTTGCGCTCACCGGCTGGATCGCTTTTTTCTCTTCATGCTTTTTTCCCGCGCAACCAGCCATCACCAACAACAATAGCACAAGAAAATATTCTAGAACAAAGCTTGTTTTTAATTTATCCATAAAGCTCTGCTTAAAACAAGCTGCCATATATCAATCCCGCGATCGTTGACATCACGACCACTAAAAACACGTAGGTCAGCATCTTTTTTGTTCCCATGATGCTTCTGAGGACAATCATGCTTGGAAGGCTCAAGGCGGGGCCCGCAAGAAGCAAAGCCAGCGCCGGGCCCTTCCCCATTCCCGCCCCGATAAGCCCCTGTATTATCGGGATCTCTGTTAGAGTGGCGAAGTACATCAGTGCGCCGGAAAAAGCGGCAAAAAAGTTTGCCCATACGGAATTACCCCCGACCAGCATTACGATATATCTGGACGGAACGATCCCATTGTCCAACCCGGGCCTTCCCATAAGAAAACCGGCGGCAAGCACGCCCATGAAGAGCAGGGGGAATATCTGCTTTGCGAACTCCCACGTGGATTCAACCCATGTTTTTCTTTCGTCGCCGTCAAGCCATGTAAAAACCTCCATAAGAAGTAATATCATTGTTAATCCCGCGAGATACCATTTAAGATCAAATATCGTATTCCATAGGCCCGAAGGAAATTCCGTTTTTGTCCATGTCGCAAATAGAAGGACGAGTATCATTGTCAGAAAATACATTATAGTTTTGCCAAGCGGCCTTTTTTCTTCGGGAATATTATTAAACAAGCTTTCATTTGCCTCGTGTTTAGCTTTTTCTTCATGACGGTAAATAAAAGCCATTATAAGGCCGATGACTATCGAGAAAGATACCGCGCCTATTGCCCTGGCCAGGCCAAGTTGCCAGCCAAGGACGCGGGCGGTTAAAATTATTGCAAGGATATTGATAGCCGGACCAGAATATAGAAATGCGATAGCAGGGCCAAGTCCCGCTCCTCTCTGCCAGATGCCAGCAAATAAAGGCAATATCGTGCATGAACAAACTGCCAGTATCGTTCCGGAAACGGATGCTACTCCATACGACAGGACTTTATTCGCTTTTGCGCCGAAATATTTAAGTGCCGCCGCCTGGGAGACAAAGACCGAGATAGCGCCGGCAATGAAAAATGCCGGGATAAGGCAGGTCAGCACATGCAAGCGCACATAATCCTGAAGCATGAAGAAGCTTCCCATAATGGCGCGCTGGATCCTTGGATGGCTGAACGGGATGTAATAGGCAAGTAGGAACGCCCCGGTCATAAACAGTAATTTTGTTCGCTCTTTCATTATTTACATCATCCCATTATGCCTTTAAATTCTCTCAAGAAGTCCTTAAAGTTAACCCTGTTAATACTATAGAACAGGAACTTCCCTTCACGCCTGCAACTGATAAGCCCGGCATTTTTTAATACTTTCAGGTGATGGGACACAAGATTGTGCGGTAATCGCAGGAAATCCACAATTTCGCATACGCAATGCTCCTTTTTCTGCAGGAAGCAGATGACCCGGAGCCGGATTTCTTCGCTCAAAACCCTCAACAGGATAGAGAGTTTTGAAAGGTTTTGTTGTACACACTTAAGAGATCTATTCATTTCAATGGTGATTGAAATGATAATATAACAACCGTTGTTTGTCAATTAGTAAAGCTCTTGACGAGATGTCAGATAAATCTTAGATGACAACAAAAAGGGCCTCAATGATCTTTCTCATTCCTTCGGCAGGCTCAGGACAAGTGAAGCCTTTGTTTTTATTGCCGTAGTGATTATTTTGTTGGTAGCAGGAATTGGACCGCCTACGCTTTAATAGCTTCGGCGGTTAAAATTTGAACCAACGACCTTCGGGGCAGCAGAAATATTGTTAGCTATTTAGCTTCTTCTGTTGCTACTTCCTCTTTTACTTCTGTAACGTCAACTTTGTCCTTTTGCACCCATCCGTCTTTCCCTTCGGATCTGATATGATACCAACCATCCACCTCTTCAATGACCTGATATTCTGTCCCCCCTGTTGCACTTATTACTACTACAGAGTTTGGATGCGGATAGGTATAGATAACTGCCGGGGCAACTATCACGATCCTCCCCATGAATCTCCATGGTCTATAATGATACGGTTTGCCGACAACAATTACTGTCCTTCTTGGATACCAGACCTTTTTAACTACAACCACGCCGTGTCCCGGAGCTTTCTTGACAACAACCGGTCTTGGTCCTTTCTTTACAATTACAGTCTTATGTTTCGGGCCCCTTACAACAGCTGCCCTTGCATACGCCAATCCAGATATCAGACTTAATGAAACAATTATGATAACTATATAGCTGGCGATCTTTTTCATTTGAATATCCTCCTCAAAAAGAAGAATAGCGGGGGAGGGATTTTGTCTTGGTTGGAACTTACCCGCCCCACCGTCACAATTACCCTGAAATTATGCCAAATTCCTTACAAACCGTCAACAAGAAGGGCAATTATAACATCAGAAAGGTCAGAAATATCAGGTATTAGCTAAGTTTGATCGTTTATACCTGAAATCTTTTGGCTACCCTACTGCCAGCGAATTCAACTTTTATCCCCAGCATTTTTAGCTCGTTGATCATGGTCGTGACATTATTGACGAATCCGGCCCTTTCTCTTCTCGGCGCGCCAGGCTTGATCCATTCCGCCTGTGTTCCAAGGCAGAGCTCCGGAATAATGCCGTATCCGCCCGGAACCTTTCCGGAACGGTGTGAAGGAGAAATCGTATATCCCAGCTTGCGCGCGACAGCGATCGCTTTCATTGTCCTGACAATTGTCCCGGCCTGATTGGGCTTGATCAGGACCGAATTCGCGCAATCTGAGAAATGAGTTATTTCATCGGGATCGGTGACAAATAGGTCGTCGCCTTGTATCTCCTTTTTCCCGCCGAGAGACGACATCAGCATTTTCCATCCCTTCGAGTCCTCGGAGTTCATCCCGTCCTCTATTGAAATAATAGGATACCTCCGGGTCATTTCTTCCCAGAACTTCACCATTCCGTCCGCATCCAGAGGTTTTTCTCCCGGATAAAGCCTGTACTCAAATTTATCGGACCCGGCTTTTACCGGATCGGAAAATTCTGAGGCTGCGGCATCTGCCGCAATAACCACCTTGCCTGCAAGTCCGGCTTTTTCTATCGCTTTGGTGGTCAGTTCATAGATCTGCTCAGGCGAAGTGAGTACCGGAGAAATACCGGCCTCAAAACCTATATTATCAACACCCACGATCTTAATAAGCTTCTCAAGGACTTCGGTCCCCATCGACACGGCTTCTTCAAAATCTTTCGCCCCAATAGGAGCTACTTTAGTTTCCTGTATCCAGATGTGGGGAAGCCCATCCTCCCTTTTTGTTCCGGAATGTTTTCCATAGTTGAGGATATTGAATTTTGGGAGAGGAGACACCAAGCCGTCTACATTCATATCTTTTCCCTGCAAATGAAGCAAAAGCGCGCGCATCGCCAATGCGGTTGGTATCCCGTAATAAGCCGCTTCGGCATCCAGAAGCGCCACTGTGGAAGCGATCGCCACCTCGGAACCGATGCCGCTGGTCGGCCTTGGATTTGATAGTTTTCTCTCTTTTGCCAAAATAGTATCAACCTCTAGGACGGCTTCTTCAACCTCTAAAGGATTCAATAAGTTTTTATCCCCACGGTTCAATCTCTCTTCCAGTCTTGCAAGATGTGCTACCGCGAGACGGAAATCTTTTACTGCCTCGGGTTCTCTGACCCCGCCGGAAGTTGCCATGGGTGCAACGCCAGTTCCAAGATATACTTTCCCATCCCTTTCCAATCGGGCTGTAACCCCGAATGTTTTAAACGGCAGGACCTTGGTGCCTGTGTATTGGCTGCTGATCAGCCTCACCCCTTTACTGATTTTGTCCCGACCCGAAACCAGATCTTTCATTCCCTTCAAAACATCGCTCATGTAAACCCTTCCGTGGCTCATTTTATTACCTCCTTGAACATTAATTTTACCGCTCTCAGCCAAGCATCTTTCTCCTTTCCCCATTTTTCATCCGCGAACCGGTAATCAAACTTGCGGCAGATCTCCTCAAGTTCAGCTGACAGCTCTCCGAATTTCTTGATCTGGATTTCCACTAATTCTTTCATCGTTTTTGTCTGTTTCATAAGACCAAGCGCCTTATAAGTATGGCCGAAGCAGAGGATCGAGGAAGCTGCAAATTCGGCCTTTAATTCATTCCAGTGATCAATCAAATTGCTTAAGTATCTTTGTTCAGCCTGCTGATAAGTCATGCAGATCGGGCAGCATGCTAGCTTTGGCTTAACTATATTCTTTTTCAGATGCCCTATAAGAACATCAATCAATCTTTTATAAATTATGGCTATCCCCAGGGTTTCGCCGGTTCTTAATATCTGTTCCGAATGTTTTTCGCAAAAACCGCCCGATCTTTTTATCTCTTTTGCGACGCCGGGATCATTTACTTTCTCATGGAAAAGATCATCGATACTGCGAGCAACGCTCCTTTCCGCCAGAAAGCAGATCGGACAGCCGGCCTGCGCCAAGGCGTCTTTTAATTCATGGAAAGTCATATGCTTTTCATGCATCATCCGGCAACACTCCTTTGGATTTCATTTTAACATCCCGCACGATCAATTTATATAAGGCAGCGTGCTTTTAACGCCCATTATTTGCTTTTACGCCGGCGCTTTACACGCTTCCGGCTATTAGGGCCGTAAAATGCCGCCCTTATCGCCATTATTTTGGAGAATCTCTCCTCCATGTCTTCTATATTCCGCTTGGCGGGCTTATCAGCTTGTTCCGTGAGAGGCGAGTCCCCGCTCTTTTCCCGTTCCTTTTTCTCCCATTTATTATCGTTTTTCATTGTAATATTTGATTTATTTTACCTAAAGTCTTTTGGTCCTGCCTGCCGATAAGCTTTTTTATGGCCCTTGAGCCCGAGCGTTTTTCGTTCCTTGTCTGTTCCCAGCTTAACGGGGGATTCCTTTTATTGCCAAGATTGACGGCATCCGCCTTGATCTTATCCATTTGAGCGCGTTCCCTTTCTATCAGGAACTGGAGCAGTGGGCCTGACCTTTTATCCTCAGAAAGAAGCATTAAATGCGGCAAACACAAACCGTCTCCCTGGGCGTATTTTATCTTATTCTCTTCCTCGTTCAACAGAGCGCCTAATTCCTCCAGATAAGCGGATTCCATTTTTTCAAGATCGGCGCACACGGGACAGTGGACATTTTTAAAACGGTTCTTCAACAGATCGATAACACGCTCGCCTTTTCCATTGAAGCCTGGCATATGCTGGATCTTTTCTAGTTGATCAATGCTTATCGCGGCATTCCCATACATGCCGCTGATCTTTGCAAACATCCAGAAGTGGAAGTTGCAGAAACCATTCGAATCCGATAACCTGATCCTTTCTTCCGTCGCGCCGTCTTCAGGGCCGCTTTTACCCACCCAATGGCAAAGAAGATCGAATTCGTCATCGCTCAACAATGAACATACGGGACAATCATTTATCGATAATACCTCCTTTAATCTGTTGGAATCTGCGAGATTTTCTTTTGCGTTCATAAGTTAAAGTTATCTCCCAGATAAAATCTTCTTGCCAGCGGATCAACAGCGATCTGCTCGGAATTTCCTTCGGTCAATATTTTTCCTTCGTGCATAATATACGCCCGATCGGTGATATTCAGCGTGTCCCTGACATTGTGATCGGTTATGATGACCCCGATACCTTTTTCCTTCAGTTTTAAAATGATCTTATGCAGGTCGTTCACGGTGATCGGGTCGACCCCCGAAAAAGGCTCATCCAGCATAATGAACTTGGGATCGAGCGAAAGAGCCCTCATGACCTCCACTTTTCTCTGTTCTCCGCCGGATAGTTCAAAGCACTTTTGTTTTCTTGCTTTTCCCATGGAGAACTCGGAAAGGAGCATATTCAGCCTGGTTTCATACTCGCTCATGGGTATGGCTGGTGTCAGTTCCCAGAGGACCAGAATATTCTCTTCAACAGTTAATTTTCTAAAAACGGAAGATTCCTGCGGAAGGTAAGCAATTCCTCTTTGGGCGCGTTTATGCATTG